>JGI24699J35502_11134030_pt1 | contig 25274 bp, 19 predicted proteins | sample TergutMp193P4_FD_35502 | JGI IMG/M metagenome (IMG submission 35502)
AACTGAATTTCAAAGGCATCTATTGAATATTCTTTCCCATTCAATAATAATTTTGCATCAACAGATGTATCGTTTAATCCTAAAGCATCTTTTGCTTAACCGGTCTTTCCTCACCAAACAAAGACAAACGGAAATTGTAGTTCTTCATTTTACCAATACTTTTAGTTTTTTAAATGCCATTGCGAGTATTTGTTCCACAAAATTTGGAAGTAAATACTCGCAATGATAGCACCGGATCTTAAACCCGCAATGACAAAATTAAGCTAAAGAAATAAATAAGTCGGTTTCGTCATCTGTATGAAAAATTAATTTTTCTTCTCTTGCTAACCAGCCTATTGCAGCATAAATTTCTTTGTCGCTTAATTTAGTAGCTTTTTTAAGCTCTTTTACACTTTTCACTCCTTCTGCGTCTAGTACTTTCCAAAGATTTCCTGCGTCGTTTCCAATTTTTTCTTTCATTTCATTATACATTTTTTATTAAAGATTTTTGTATATTAAATTGTTAATTATTCGTTAGCATTATATAAAGCATCCATTTTTTCGTACTCAGGCATGCCAAGACTGTAATAAATCGAGCGTAAAGCGAAAATAGCTCCTGAATTTTTTGGATCCAATTCAAATATTTTTTCAAAGAAAGGCATAGATTGCTTGAAATAATCTAGCGATTGTTTGAGAATTTCACTGGACCGATTTAGGTCGGTAGTTGCATCGGACTCGCCTCGTTTTTCAACGCCTAAATTAAAGTATACGCGTCCAATATGCGATAAGAAGTCAATATTATTCGGGTCTATTTCCAACGCTTTTTTCATGTTTAGAATTGCTTCATCACTATTTTTATCTTGTTCATACACTTGTCCCAAAACATCATAAAGCTGAGCATTTCCCGGTTGTTGAGCAATTGCTTTTTCCAGATAAGAAATAGCTTCTTTAGATTTTCCCGAATTAATGCTTAAATTAATCATGTTCAACATGAAATACTCATTTTCTGGAAATTTCACAAAACCGTCTTTAATAATTCTTTCAAAATTTACCGAATCTTCTAATTGATTATATATAGTTGCTAAATTCCGATAAATATCGTTTTCATTATATCCTTTATCTTTAATTTCCTCATATATAGCAATAGCTGCCTTATCATCAGGAATTAACGATGCAGCTAAACCTGCGTAATACCGGATTTGCAGTTCGGTGGTATCTCCTTCGGCAATCGTCCATTTTTCGTCGTTATACAAACTCATATTAGGAATATCGCCAAACAACTTGAAATTTTCGTATGCTTTTTTATAATCCTTATTATCATAAGCATAAATGCCTGCATTTACATAAAACGGACGATTAGCTCTGATAATAGACCGAATGTCTTTTAGAAATTTTGGTTTGACTTTACCTTTTGCGTCAGGCAATTGATCCAACTCTGCCGCTTTAAGAAAATATGGTAAAATTCCTCCCAAAGCATTGTACATCACTTCTTCATTTGGTTTTTTCCCTAAAATTTCCATTTCTCTTTCCTTGTCAAATTGATTATTCTCAATTTGACCGGCAACATACCAAGTTTCTGCCTCATTAGCAGTTTCCGGATTTTCTAATGCACCTTTGATTAGAGACCGGGCTTCTACAAAATTCGGCGTATTGCCTTTAATTTCATTCTTCGCTGCACTTACGGCTTTTTTTTGCCCAAATGAAAGACCTACGAGAAAACATAATACTCCTGTAATTAAAAACTTTTTCATACCCTTTTAATTAATATTTTTGTTATTTTTTTATTTCATGTTGCAAATTTACAAATTAATTGTTTATATTTTCCAAATTTCAATTATTTTCTGTATTATTTTCATCTAAGTCCTCATTCTTTATATTTTCTTCTTCTATTTCTTCTATATCCGACTCAGAAATTACTTTACACACAGATGCGATTTCGTCGTTCCGTTTTTCCAGATTAATCAAACGAACTCCTTGAGCAGCCCGTCCAATAATGCTTATCTCGGATGCTTTCACACGTATTGTAATTCCTGACTTATTGATAATCATCAGATCGTTTTCGTCGGTCACATTTTTGATGCCTACCAGAAATCCGGTTTTTTCCGTAATATTCAAAGTTTTCACCCCTTTTCCTCCACGGTTGGTAATACGATAAGTGTCGATTTTAGAACGTTTTCCATAACCATGTTCGGATATGACTAGGATGGTTTCGTTTTCCAGATCTTTCATGCAAATCATGCCGATAACTTCATCATCTTTAGGATCTAGCGTTATTCCCTTTACACCGGCAGCTGTTCGTCCCATGCAACGGACTACTTTTTCGTTGAAACGAAGCGCCCGGCCTTTCCGGTTAGCAATAATGATTTCGTTGTCGCCATCAGTCAAACGCACGCCTATTAGAGCATCATCGTCGTGCAGAGTTATAGCGTTAACGCCATTCTGACGCGGACGTGAATAAGCTTCTAATAAGGTTTTCTTGATTACACCTTTTTTCGTACAGAACATCAGATAGTGAGAATTGACAAAATCTTTATCGTTCAATTGATTAACACGTATGAACGCGTTCACTTTATCGTCGGGTTCAATGCTTAGTAAATTCTGAATAGCTCGACCTTTTGATGTTTTTGTTCCTTCGGGAATGTCATATACTTTCAGCCAGTAGCAACGTCCTTTTTGAGTGAACAGCAACATGGTAGCATGCATATTTGCCGGATAAATGTATTCCACAAAATCTTCGTCGCGGGTTTCCGAACCTTTTGCTCCAACTCCGCCGCGATTCTGCGAACGAAATTCGGCTAATGGAGTCCGTTTGATATATCCCAGATGCGATATAGTGATAATCATTTCATCATCGGCATAAAAATCTTCTGGATTAAAATCTTCGGTAGCGTAAATAATATCGGTTTTTCGTTTATCGCCGTATTTATTCCGTATCTCAATCAATTCATCTTTAATGATTCTCATTAAATGATCTTCATTTTCAAGAATATCTTTCAATTCGGCGATAAGTTTTTGCACTTCTTCGTATTCCGAATGTAATTTGTTCTGTTCCAATCCGGTTAATTGACGTAAACGCATTTCCACGATAGCGCGCGATTGTATTTCCGTTAAACCGAACCGTTCAGATAATCGTTCGATAGCTTCGTTGGGACTTTGCGAGGAACGAATAATAGAGATTACTTCATCAATATTATCTGAAGCGATAATCAATCCTTCCAAAATATGCGCACGTTCTTCGGCTTTCCGCAAATCATAGCGAGTGCGGCGGGTAACCACATCTATTCTATGCTCAATGAAATATTTAATCAGTTCTTTCAGATTCAGTGTTTTCGGACGACCATTAACCAACGCGACATTGTTCACGCTGAATGACGATTGCAAAGCTGTCAATTTATACAATTTATTCAGCACTACACTTGAATTGCCGTCGCGTTTAATATCCACAACGATACGCATTCCTTCGCGGTCGGATTCGTCATTTACATTGGATATTCCTTCTATTTTCTTTTCGCCTACCAAATCAGCGATATGCTTAATTAATTCCGCCTTATTAACAAGGTAAGGAATTTCGGAAATAATTATTTTTTCCTTATTGTCTTTGACTTCTATTTCAGCCTTTCCCCTCAATACGACGCGACCTCTTCCGGTTTCGAAAGCGTCTCTCACTCCTGCATAACCGTATATAGAAGCGCCGGTTGGAAAATCTGGTGCCAGAATATATTGCATTAATCCGGCTACATCAATATCGCCTTTGGAATCAATATATGCTAAAGCGGCATTGATACATTCGGTCAGGTTGTGAGGCGGCATATTGGTCGCCATCCCTACGGCAATACCCGACGCCCCATTGATTAATAAATTAGGAATACGGGTAGGTAAAACGGTAGGTTCTTTGCTTTTATCATCGTAAGTTAATTGAAAATCAACCGTTTCTTTGTCTATATCTTCCAACATTTCTTCGGCTAATTTACTCATCCGTGCCTCCGTATAACGCATCGCCGCCGGAGAATCGCCATCGACCGAACCAAAATTACCTTGTCCATCCACCAATAAATATCGTAAAGCCCAAGGTTGAGCCATGCGCACCAATGTGCCGTAAATCGACGAATCGCCGTGCGGATGGTATTTACCCATCACGTCTCCCACGATGCGTGCTGATTTTTTATAAGGCTTGTCAGAAGTGCTTCCTATTTCATTCATTCCAAATAAAACTCTCCGGTGAACCGGTTTCATTCCATCTCGCACATCAGGCAAGGCTCTGGAAACAATCACGGACATCGAATAATCGATGTACGCCGTTTTCATTTGGTCCTCAATATCAATTCGAATAATTCTGTCTTGATTATCTATCATGTATTTATATTACTTAGTATTACGTCAATATTTTGCTCTAAAAAGCATGCTAAGGTACGAATTTTTCTTTGAATATGAAAATTAATTTTTACTCCTTAAAATAATCTTTTTTCAGCCATAGTTTAAAAATCGGGTCTAATATATCTACTTTTTGAGCTGGCATATCAATGATTTCTCTTGAGATTAGTGCATTTTTTATCTTTTTCAAGTTAGCTGAACTGCCTAAACGATATTTTTTCAAATTCTCCTGCGAAGTAAATGCCGTTTCACCATCAATAACCGCCCTAAGAAAATTTAGTTGCGTTGCTGTCATGGTTTCTACTTGTCCAACAAACAGCAAACTTAGTTGATTTTTAATGCCTTGTAAAGATTCGTCAATGATGGTTTTTGAACAGCTTGTTTTTGTTCTCAACCACGATTGTTGAGCAAGTTGTTGCACATAGTAAGAATGATTATCAACAAGTTCAGCTAAATACTCAGCTTGCTCAATAGATATTTTTTTGTTCGTATCTTCAAAGCGTTTTTTAATAAACTCACCCCATTTCTGGTTACTGATTTTTTGTAAAAACATGATGTCACCAAACTTGTAAAACGGCATCGAGACATTTGAAAAAATGTCTAAAAGCATTGTCCGTTTACTTCCATAAAGACAATAACCTACGTTATGATGATGTTGCCAGTGAGAGCGTAACTTGCGTTGAAAGGCCAGACTTTCGGAAAAGTCGCCAATTGATTGAAATTCATCTATACACACTATCACCTTTATTTCCTTAGCTTTAGCAATTGTTTCCGGTAAATTCAGAATTTCATCAGGATTTTTTTGCATAGTTTCCCAGCCTACACCAAATGAAATTTCGGCTTGCAAATCCGGTGAAAAACTTATTTTGGGCAGCAAATGCGACAGAAAATTCTTGGCATTTTCTACCATTTCTTCCCATCGGCTTGACGTTCCCTTCAATATCCCTTTTGCAAATTGCTCATAAAACTCCGTCTCACTGCGAACATTGAAAATGTCCAGCATGCAAACTTTGATTTTCTTGTTTTCTGTCTGAATTTTTTCGACAACATTTTCAACAAGTGAAGTTTTACCCCAACGTCTCGGCGAAATAATCATTGTATTTATCAATGATTTAAAATTCATTTCAAGATGTGCAGATTCTTCTTCCCTATCTGTAAAATTCACACTATCAGCTGATTTTCCAAATATAAACGGTAACTTTTCCATTGCAAAAATATTTTATGCAAAGGTACAAAATAAATTTGATTTAACCGTTAGGTTACAAACTAAAAAGTTACAAACCTTTTGGTTTGTAACTTAAAGGTTAGATCCTTTTTGTAATTTTATACAACTTTACTATCTTTATTGTCAAAGTAGAAAGATAAAGGGAAATGGCAAAAAACCATGCAATAAGCATGATAATTAGTTCTATTCGTGATAGGGCAGAGGCTGAAATAGCCGCTTCTGATACGTCCATTTTCAATAATCAAAGGATATTGTTTTTGTAGTTGCCTGTGATTTTGTATTGTATTTTGAGGATCAGCATTGAATTCTATAATAAATTCTCCTTGCGAATCGCGATGCAGATACTTTTCAGTCAAACGAATAGCCAAATATCCCATATTCTTTCTCATATTAATTTCTACGCAAGGATGTAAACGATATGAATTGCCGGATTGGTAAATTAACATATCAACGCCGATAATTCCGGTATAATAAGGTGCATACATTTCTTGTAATATTCTGGTTAAAGCCATCCGCGTTTGTAATAATAAATCAAGGTCAATCCAATTTGTAATTTGTTTTTCCAAACAATCTTGCCTGTCTAAGCGGCTTTTTTCATAAGCGCCTTTGGTGTTGGTTTGAAAAATAGAATAACCTGCAAATTCTGTTTCTCTCCGCTCTGTAATTTCGAATTGCATGGAGAAATCCAAGATTTTATCCAGCGCTTTTTCAATAGAAACCTGTGTTTGCTTTTTCAACATTCCACTGAGTATTTGCCTCTCCGATTGCGCCAATTTTCCGGGAGGTAACCAAATTAAACCGCGTCCCGACGAAGAATAAGGAGATTTGACTAAAAGTGTCTCTTGGCTTTGAGTAATTTGCTGTTCTATCGCTTCTATATTTGAGAAAAATTGAGGCAAAATTTCGCGCTCTGTTCCCGGAATAAAGTCTATAAGTCTGGAAAGCAATTTTTGAGATGCAAACCGGCTTCCCAGAAAGCGAAATTCTTCTTTCCACTGTGGAATGGCAAGCGAAAGATTCCATTGCTCATTTAATTTCTCGAAAAAATAAACACTTTGTGGAGCAATTCCCCATAAATCAACGGACGAATGTTGAAAAGTTTCTCGATCTTCGGAAAGACCGACGGAAGTCACAGGCTTTACCGATAAATTCAATGGTTCGCAGGAAAGAATAAAATCGTCCGGCAACGAAGTTTCCAAAAAAACATAATCTCCTTCAGAGGCATACCAAGCCGGAAGAAAAGCTAAGTCAGCTTGCATTTTGGCTACATGCGTCGGCGGATGATAATGTTTTGAAGCATTCAGAACAGCCGTTTCGTGACCCGGATTGAAATAATAAATCATACCAGTTTGCTTATTCTGAAAAATCCAGTTTCTCGATCGAACACGACACCGTCGCACCGGAAGAAATTTTCTATGCTTCCGTCCACTCGCAATTCGTCGGGAGTTCCGATTGTCATTCCGTTTTTTTTATCCATTAGCCAAAGCGTATCGGCAATTTGCAGAGCAAGTTCTAAATCGTGGGTAGAAAGGAAAATGGTTTTGCCTGCGTGGCGAGTCAGGTCGAGCAATAGATGCATGATTTCCACTTTACTCGGAAAGTCGAGAAAAGCTGTTGGCTCATCTAAATAAATGAGTGGTGTTTCTTGGGCTAATGTTTTGGCAATCATTACTTTTTGCCATTCTCCATCGCTAAGTGTCAAAACCTGACGGTCGGCTAATTCTTCGATTTTTATCCAAGAGATAACATTTTTGACTACCATTTCATCAATCGAATTCAAGCGTCCCCAAAAACCGGTGTAAGGACTTCGTCCTAATCCAATCAATTCGGTTACGGTCAAATCACCCACATTCGGCCGTTCCGTTAATACAACGCCTATTGTGCGTGCTAATTCTCTGTCGGGATAAGTGTCGATTGCTTTTCTGAGTATTTTAATTTCTCCTGCTAATTTCGGCAGGAAACCGGAAAGAGTTCGTAGTAATGTAGATTTTCCTACTCCATTTGCTCCCAATAAACAAGTTAATTCGCCTCCAAAAAGGTCGGCGGAAAGATTTTCAATGAGCGGCTTGAAACCATTTTTTGTTTTGTAGCCAATGGATAAATTCCGTATTTCAACTGTTTTTTCTTTCATAATAAAAGTCAAATACAACTATCATCCCGTGCCTGACACGGGATCCACTGAAAAAAGCTGCTATTTATTTATATGATTGCGGGTCACGTCCGCAATGACACAAGTCACGGAAATATTTATTTATTGAGCAGACTTTCAATTTCAACCATTGACGAACGAAACGATTTATCAATGTCGATGAGATCCTGAACTGTACGGCAAGCATACAAGACAGTCGCATGATCCCGTTTCCCAACCAAACTTCCAATATGGGCAAAAGAATAATTTGTGTGTTTTTTATATAAAAACATAGTAATCTGCCGTGCTTTAACTATTTCCTGCTTTCGAGATTTGGAGTGAATATCTTTAAGATCAACATTAAAATAATTACATACAATATCTTGTATTTTTTCAGTTGTGATTGTTTTCTCTTCTACTTTAACCGCTTTTCTAACCACTTTCTGAGTCAGTTCCATATCGATGTCCTTATTATAAACTAAGGCATAAGCAACTAATGAAGTTACGATTCCTTCTAAATCACGAACATGTTCTGTAACATTTTCAGCAATGTAATTGATTATTTCTTCCGAAAGATCCAAGCCGTCTTGTTTAATTTTATAATGAAGAATTTTTTTCCTCAGTTCCAAATCCGGCTTATGCAATTCGGCTGTCATACCCCATTTCATGCGGGTAATCATACGTTCTTCAAGCCCTTGCATTTCAATGGGCGACTTATCGGACGTCAAAATCAATTGCTTTCCTAACAAATGCAAATGATTGAAAATATGGAAAAAAGTATTCTGAGTCTTTTCTTTTCCTACAAATTCTTGAATATCATCAATGATTAATACATCTACACCTTGATAGAAATTAACAAAGTCGTTGACAGTATTGCTTCTTGCAGCATCGGTAAATTGAACCTGAAATAAGTGCGATGAAATATAAATAACTTTTTTATCGGGATACAGTTCTCGAATCCGGTTGCCGATTGCATGGCATAAATGCGTTTTTCCGACGCCTGTTTTCCCAAAAACATATAATGGATTAAATGTCTTGCCGGGCTGTTCAGCAACTGTTTCGCCAATTCTGCGAGCCAATATATTACTTGGTCCTTCAAAGAAATTACGGAAACAAAGGCGGTCGTTCAAATGAGCATTCCATTCTTGAAGCGGCGTGAGCGGGTCTGGCGTTTTATTTAGTTCTTTAGTTGGTTTTTTTATATCGCTTCCGCCGTTTATTGTCCGGTCGCTTTGAATAGTCGTATGTCCTTTTTTTTCATCGGAATTATCAACAAACACCCTATAATAAATAACCGTATTTTTCCCGGTTATCCGCATCAGGGTGGCATGTATCAAATGAGCATACTGTTCTTCTATGTATTCATAGAAAAAATGACTGGGGACTTGAATTGTAAAGTCGTTCCCGTCGTATTTAATTGGAACTATAGGACGAAACCACGTACTATATTGCTTATCATTGACATTGTCTTTGATGATTTCCAGACACTTATTCCACAATACTTCTGATTCCACGTTAATTTATATTTTTGATTTAGCCGAACTGGTTATCTTTCCATTTCACGTGCAAATTTTGGAAAAATTTTATTAAAAAAAAAATGTATTTTTACTTGTTTTTTTTAATTCTTTATTAGAGCTTGTTTTTCAAAGTATTAGAAATAAAAGTATAATCGACTGATTATCATAATAATAAGAAATATGTAGTGAAATATAAACTCGTTTACGACTTGTTCAACTAAATCTATTATTTCTTGAAATAAGTTTCTTAGATTGTATAGATATTTTTATTCAAAATCGCCCGTTGTTTATATTAAATCTAAATAAATATATTTCTTACCCTAAATTTATTTTTTGCCGAAAAGTGAAAAATGGACATAACGCTTTGGATTTACTCTTAAATCAAGCAATAAATCAGATGCATTCATAAAAGTAGAATCTAAATGGTTATAAACCGAGCGATCGTTTAACAAAAGTCCTAACGAATTGTCTTTGCTGTTTAGACGTGCCGATACTTGTTCTATATTTTGAAGCGTTTTATCTACATTCTGTAATGTGGCATTCAAATTCATTTGCTTTAATTGAGAACTGACCACAGTAAAGTCGGAAGAAACTTGATTTAAATTAGCTACAACAGGCGGAATATCTTTAGATAAAAGTATATTTAACTGATCAGTCGATTTTTCCAGATTTGCAGTCGTTGTCTCTATTTGTTCGAGCGATTTTATAAGCGCGGGATGATTCACCAAGAATTGAATGCCCTGCAAAATGGAATCGAGGCGCGGCAAAATGTTTTCTACCTGAGGCATTAAATCATTGGAAATCTTGTCCATTATTCCTTTTTCGGAAATGCCGTCTATGGTGTCGCCCACTTGATAATAAGTGCTGACATATTTATTAAGAATCAAATTCAGATAAGCTCCGGAAGTCAATCCTGTTTTAATTTCTACATGAGAACCGGTTTCTACTCTCATTTTCTTGTCTAAGCTGATTTGAACAACAATGTTTCCCGTATTATAATAATCGTATGACATATCCTTGACTATACCAACTCTAAATCCATCCACATAAACGGCGGACGATTTTTGAAGCTCATTCACATCCGGCATTAGAACGTAATAATGGTTAGTTGGCTTAAATATATTGATACCTTTAAGATAATTTAATCCGAAGACAAGAAGACCCAAACTGATGAGGGTCACTAAACCGATAATAACTTCTTTACTAAAATACTTTTTCATATTACAATTATTTATTGGGTATTTTCACTCCATTTTCAAAAGCGACAATAAAGGCACCTTTAAAATCCTTGGTTACTTTTTTCCGTAACTCATTAATTTCATTCCAATTTTGCGATTCCCCACAAGTGTATTTATAATAGATTCCTTCGACATAATAGCTGGCTTTATAACCTTTTAACTCCTTTGAATTATCTGGTAATTTTTTAGTAGAAGCCAAAATTTGGACTTTATAAATTCTACCGGAAGAAACCGGTTTTTGCGGTGTTACCGTTTTTTCCAGTTCTACAGGCTGCTCCGACTCTATCGTTTTTTCCGATTTTACTGTTTTTTTAGCTTCTACAACTTTTTCCGGCAACTGTTCACTTGTTTCTGGCAACTGGTTTTTATCCAGAATAACTTGTGGAAGTTGTTCAGCAGGGGTAGGGGATATTGTTGGTCTATTTTCCATTCTATCGAATTCTTTTTTATATTCCGTAAAAGCATTACAGATAGAGCGCGCCAAATTTCTTTGCCCGGTTTGGCTCAACATGTAATTTTCCGCATCCGGATTAGTAATAAAATCCAATTCAATCAATATGCTTGGCATAGACGATTTTCTAAGAACCAAAAATCCAGCTTGCCTAACTCCTCTGTCTTTCCGTTTAGCGGTTTTAACCAATTCTTTCTGAACCATTGAAGCAAAGCTAATGCTTTGTTCAGAGTAGAGATTCACCATAAACTCAAATATAATATATGATTCCGACGAATTAGGATCAAATCCTTCATATTTTTGCTCATAATCTTTTTCAAACAGAATAACGGAGTTTTCTCTTTTCGCGACTGCAAGGTTTTCTTCAAAACGCGCAACTCCAAATGTATAAACTTCTGCTCCGCTTGCAGACGAACTTCCCTTCACTGCATTGGCATGGATTGAAATAAAAAGATTTGCATTCGCTTTATTTGCAATATTAGCCCGTTCGTCTAAACCGGTAGCAACATCCTTTGTACGTGTATAAATAATTTTCACATCCGGATGTTCATCCGTAATGTATTGACCTACAAGTTTAGCCACAGCTAAATTTATATCTTTTTCTCTTCCTTTTTTTCCAAGTGCTCCGGTTTCTCTTCCTCCGTGTCCCGGATCGATTACGAGTATAAAATCGCTCCCCAAAACAGGAAATACGAAAAAGATAAAGAAAACAACAAATATTATATGAGTAAACTTTGCCAAAAGATATTTTTGTTATTTCGCAGGCAAATTTACAAGATTATTTTTAAATATTCATAAAATATTGCTTTAATTAAGAGAATGCTACGGAATATATTGTCTGAATCCTTGAATTATTTTTATCTTTGTGGCGCTAATTCGAAATATGGTACCGGTAGAAATTATTAAAAAATATTATCAGGAAAAGAGTGAATTATACAAAATTTTACTTGAGCATAGTTTTTCAGTAGCAGATAAAGCATTGTTTATTGCTCAACTACATCCTGAAATGAATTTAGATATTACTTTTATTTATGAAGCAGCAATGTTGCATGATATTGGTATTTTTAAGACAAAAGCTGCCGATATTCATTGCTATGGCGAGTTTCCTTATATTTGCCATGGTTATTTGGGCAGTGATATATTGAAAGAAGAAGGTTTTCCTCGCCATGCTTTGGTTTGCGAACGACATACAGGCACAGGTTTGAGTTTGGAAACTATTATTAAGGACAACCTGCCTGTTCCGAAGCGCAATATGTTGCCCGAAAGTATGGAAGAGCAGCTTATTTGCTTTTCGGATAAATTTTATTCTAAAACGCATCCTGAAAAAGAAAAGCCTATAGATAAAATTCGGAAAAATCTTTCCAAACACGGAATAGATTCGGTAAAAAAATTCGATGAATGGTGTAAATTATTTTTGGATTAAATAGATTGCTTCGGGCTATCGCCCTTACAATGACAAGTATGTGTAATTATTAACTAAATAAATACAACGACTGAATGATAAGACTTCCTTTTGAATTGTGGATAATTGCATTTTTATTGCTTTTTGCCGTGCAAGAAGCAAAAACGCAAGATGTTGTTCCGGAGGGAAAGGATATAGTTTTTGCAGATTCGACAAATATTGTTAAAATAGAGAACGATTCAATCGTTACGAATAATTTAGCAAGCGATTCAACTATCGTTAAATCCGATTCTATAAAAAAGAATACGCTTGATGCGCCGGTTAATATGACGGCAAAAGATTCCATGGTAATGATTATGGAAGATGGAAATTTTCTCTTTTTATATGGGGATGGCTCAGTTAAATACAAGGATATTAACTTAGATGCCGACCATATTAAAATGGATGCCGACAAAAGCGAGATTTATGCTTATTACGGAGTGGATTCGGTTGGCGCGAAATTCGGATACCCTGCTTTTAAAAGCGGCGATCAGGAAACGGAAATGGAAGAGCTTGCGTATAATTTCAATACAAAGAAAATGTTTACGCGCAACGTTATTACCCAGCAAGGCGACGGTTACATTACAGCTGGAGTTGCGAAAAAAATGCCCGACGATGCGTTCTATATGGAAAATGCAAAATATACGACGTGCGACGACCACGAACATCCTCATTTCTATTTTAATCTTACAAAAGCGAAATTCAGACCGGGAAAAAATACCATAGCCGGACCTATATATTTGGTCGTGGAAGACGTTCCGTTGCCGATTGCAGCCCCTTTTGCCGTAATTCCCACTTCCAACAAATCTTATTCTTCGGGAATATTGTTTCCTACCTACGGCGATGAATTGGCGCGCGGATTTTCGTTGCGGGATGGCGGTTATTATTTTGCTTTTAACGATTATGTAGATATGGAAATTAGAGGCGAAATCTATACCAGAGGCTCTTGGGGATTATCTACAAACTCAAAATATAAAAAGAATTACAAATTTTCGGGAAACTTAATGGCATCTTATTTGGTTACTATAACGGGAGATAAAGATTCAAAAAATTTGCCTAATTCGGACTATAGCCAATCCCGTGATGTAAAAATTAGTTGGAATCACCAGCAGGATCAAAAAGCCAATCCTTTCAGCACATTTTCTGCGAATGTCCAATTTTCAACGTCGTCTTATAATCGGAATAATTTTACTTCTTCCACATTGGATCAAATTTCCGAAAATACGAAAGCATCATCTGTCAGTTATACCTATCGCCCTCCTAATATTCCGCTTCTTACGATTAGCGCATCGGCTTCAATCAATCAACGGTCCAGAGATTCTTCTCTGACGGTTTCTTTGCCAGATATGACTATCTCTTTGAGCCATATATATCCATTTAAGCGCAAAGAGCAGATAGGTTCGGAACGTTGGTACGAAAAAATCTATATGAGTTATACCGGAACAATTAGAAATAGCATCAATGATGTGAAAGAAAATCAATTTTTCAATAAAAACCTGATGAAAGATTGGAGAAACGGAATAAAACATTCTATTCCGGTGTCGGCTTCTTTCAATTTGCTTAAATTCATAACTTTTAGCACTTCGTTTAATTATAATGAAAACTGGTATTCAAACCGAACCGATTGGGGATATGATTATGATAAAAAACTTGTTGTTCCGGTGGATACTGCTTATGGATTTTTTCGAACGTATGATTATAATGCGACCGTCAGTATGAATACTAAACTATATGGAATTTATAAACCATGGCCTCTGCTTGCAAGTTTGTTTGGAAAATGGATAAACGGCACGCAAATTCGTCATGTTTTTACTCCTTCGGTAAGTTTCAGCGGAGCGCCTGACTTTTCAGACCCTAAATTAGGGATGTATAAAGATGTTAATTATCGGGGTAATTCATTGCTGCGGCAATTTGAGCGAAAATCAATTTATCAGAATAATTTATTCGGAGGCCCTTCGCCAGGACGAACGGGCGCAATTAATTTTTCGATAGAAAATAATCTGGAAGCAAAAGTTCCTATAGCCGGAACGGATTCTACTCGTAAAATATCTCTTATTGATAATTTAGGGCTAAATATGGCATATAATTTTCTTGCCGATTCGATGAATTGGTCAAATCTACATGCTTCAATTAGACTCAAAATTCTGAAATCGAATTTAAGCTTGAGTGGAGATTTTGATACTTATACTTATGACGAAAACGGACACCGCATCAATGTTCCCCGATGGAAAGCAGGTAAAGGTATTGGACGTTTTATGGGAACTACCACAGGATATCGTTATACGTTTAACAATGATACTTTTAAAAAATTATTCAGTAAGCGTGATAAAAATTCTGAAAGTACCGATGAAACTAATCCGCCGTCAGATCAGGATACAGATACAGCAGAAGGAAATCTGGCAGAAGGCGAAAACAAGCCGCGTACCTCGTTGTTAAAATCAGAGAAGAAAGAAGGTGACTATGATTCCGATGGTTATCTTATATTTACGGTTCCATGGAGTTTAACGTTTACTTATTCCGTCAATTTAGCTTATGATACACAGAATTTCAACAAAGATAAGCGTGAATATCCGTATAAGCTCAGCCATACTTTAGGTTTTAACGGAGATATTTCGCCTACTAAAGCATGGAGGCTTTCGTTTAACGGCAGTTATGATTTTAATACTAAAAGCGTTGCCACCATATCCTGTTCAATTACACGGCAAATGCACTGCTGGTCGCTAACTGCCAATATTATTCCTATTGGACTGTATCAAAATTACGGTTTCAACATAGCGATTAATTCATCGCTGTTGCAAGATTTCAAATATCAGCAACACGGCAATTCCAGGGATGCTCTTAACTGGGGCAGATAATTAACTAACAGTTAAAAACTAAAAACTAAAAAAATATGGATGTAAAAATAGAACAATCGTGGAAAGAACATTTAACTTCTGAATTTGAAAAATCATATTTTCAGAAATTAACTGATTTTGTCAAGCAAGAATATGCTACCCACCGAGTTTATCCGAAAGGAAGCCAGATTTTCAATGCATTTGAAAAGACGCCTTTCGACCGAGTTAAAGTGGTAATTCTGGGACAAGATCCTTATCATGAACCGGGACAAGCTCACGGATTATGCTTTTCCGTAAATGACGGCATTGCACTTCCGCCCTCGCTTCAAAATATTTATAAAGAATTAGAAGACGACTTAGGAATTTCTCCTAAACCCTCAGGAAATTTGGAACGCTGGGCGGAGCAAGGAGTTTTATTGCTGAATGCAACCCTCACAGTTCGTGCGCATCAAGCTGGTTCTCATCAGCAACGCGGCTGGGAGGAATTTACAGATGCTGTTATCCACCACATTGCTGAAGAAAAAGAGCATGTTGTTTTTATCCTTTGGGGATCATACGCACAGAAAAAGGGGGAATTCATCGATCCTGTCAAGCACAAAATTTTGAAATCGGCACATCCGTCTCCTTTATCTGCTTACCGTGGTTTTTTCGGAAGCAAACCATTCAGTAAGACCAATCAATACCTCATTCAAACTGGACAAACTCCGATAGAGTGGTGACGGGTTATATCAAGGATATTCCGTGCTTCAGAGCTTCTTCCCGCATATCTTCTGGCCAGATGCTTGCTTGAATTTCGCCGATATGCGCTTTGCGCAAGAGAAACATACACAACCGCGATTGACCGATTCCACCTCCGATAGTCTGAGGAAGTTCATTGTTAAGTAAGCGTTTGTGGAAATATAAATTCCTCCGGCTTTCTGTTCCTGAAGCAATCAATTGTTTCTCTAAAACTTCCGCATTGACGCGAATGCCCATAGACGAAAGTTCAATGGCTCTTCCCAAAACGTCATCCCAAACGAGAATATCGCCGTTCAATCCGGGAAAACCGTCGGCAATCGTTGTCCAATCATCATAATCTGGAGCTCGACCATCGTGTTTTTCACCATTGCTCAAAGGACAACCAATACCAATAACAAATACGGCTCCTTTTTCTTTAGTGATAGCATCTTCTCTTTCTCTGACTGTTGCTCCCGGATATCTTTGAAGCAACTCTTCAGCATGAATAAAATAAATAGTTGAAGGAAGTTGAGGTCTGAATTCCGCATAGGTTTCATAAACTAAAAATTCAGTGCGGAGAATAGCTGCATAAATTCGGCGAACTATATCCTTGAGAAAATCGATATTCCTCTCATTATCCCGCATAACCAATTCCCAATCCCATTGATCAACATAAAGCGAATGCAGGTTTCCCAACTCCTCGTCCGCTCTGATAGCATTCATATCGGTATAAATACCATAACCCGGTTCAATGTCGAGATCAACTATCGTCAATCGTTTCCATTTAGCCAAAGAATGAACGATTTCGGCTTGAGTATCATTAAGATCCTTAATAGGAAAAGAGACCGCTCTTTCTGTGCCGTTCAGATCATCATTGATTCCGGTTCCTTTCAGGACAAAAAGCGGAGCGGTTGTTCTTCTTAACCGCAACTCGGAAGAGAGGTTTTGCTGAAAGAAGTCTTTTATTTTTTGTATGCCTCTTTCTGTCTCAATTTTGTTTAATGTAGATTTATACGCTTTTGGCGTTATTAAATAGCTCATAATATTATTTTTTTGTTTGCAAAAGTAAATAAAATCTTTCAAATTGCAAAAAATAATGGATAATAATCTGTAATATTATTAAAATACTTGCATAAATCATATAAACGATTTAATTTTGCGCGAAATAAAATTAGATGATCGATAAAACTATTTTTGAAAATAAAAAGGCAGCCTATTTCACGTTGGGCTGCAAATTAAATTTCGCTGAAACATCTGCGGTGGGAAAGCAATTGGCAGAACAGGGCATACGAAAAATACAACATGGAGAAACTGCTGATATATGCATTGTTAATACTTGCTCAGTCACTGAATTGGCAGATAAAAAGTGCCGCCAGGCAATCCGGAAAATCAGCAGGCAACATCCCGGAGCATTTGTCATAGTCGTCGGATGTTATGCTCAATTAAAACCGGAAGAAGTAAGCCGGATTGAAGGCGTTGATTTGGTTCTGGGTACCGGACAAAAAGCGGATATTCTGAGCCATTTGATTCACCGTGAAAATGATTCTAAAATTGTAGTTTCGGCGGTTAAAGACCTGCGCGAATTCATTCCGTCTTGTTCAAAAGACGATAGGACACGCCATTTTTTGAAAGTGCAGGATGGTTGCGATTATTTTTGTTCCTATTGTACAATTCCATTTGCTCGCGGAAGAAGCAGGAATGGAAAAATTGCCGATTTGGTCAGAATGGCGGAAGAAGCGGGAAACGAAGGAGGCAAAGAAATCGTATTAACCGGCATAAATATCGGCGATTTCGGAAAATCGACAGGTGAAACATTTTTTGAATTAATTCAAGCTCTTGATAAAGTCAAATCTATTGAACGTTTCCGGATTTCATCTATTGAACCTAATTTACTTAGCGACGAGATTATCGAGTTTATCGTTCAGTCGCAACGTTTTGCCCCACATTTTCATATCCCATTGCAGTCAGGTTCAGACGAAGTGCTTAGATTAATGCGCAGAAAATACAATGTAGCGTTATTTGTATCTAAAATAAACAAAATAAAAAAGTTATTACCAGACGCATTTATCGGAGTCGATGTAATTGTTGGCGTAAGAGGCGAAAAAGACGATTATTTCGAAGCAACTGAACAATTACTCGAATCGCTGCCTATTTCTCAATTACATGTTTTTACCTATTCCGAACGTCCGGGAACACAAGCTTTAAACATTGATTATGTTGTATCTCCGAAAATAAAACAGGAGCGCAGCCGGCGTTTATTAGAATTGTCAGACCGGAAACTTAAGGAGTTTTATCAATCTCAGATTGGAACAATGCACAAAGTTTTGTTTGAACACACACAACGAGGAGATAAAATGCACGGTTTTACGGAAAATTACCTCAAAGTGGAAGCCGAATACGATAATTCTTGGATAAATAAATTGAAACAGGTAACTTTGAAAGATTTTAATGAAGTAAAAATGATAATGACAATATGAATCGTTTCTTGTATGCATTAGTATATATACCTGCATTTTTAATTGCACTTTTGCCATTCAAGGTCTTATTTCTTATATCTGATTTTTTTTATTTAATAATATATTATATAATTCGTTATCGAAAGAAATTGGTACGAAAAAATCTGAAAAATGCTTTCCCAGATAAAACATCAACTGAAATCCTGAAGATAGAGAAGAATTTTTACAGGCATTTCTGCGATTATTTTTTCGAAACAATTAAACTGCTGCATATTTCCGATTCACAAATAAAAAAACATATCATATTCAAAAATATAGAATCTGTACAATGTGTTTTAGATAAAAAACAGCCGGTTGTTTTAATTCTTGGACATTATGGCAATTGGGAATGGATTCCGTCTATTGCGATTCACCTGAAACTTGATGCGAATACGGTCTTCGGGCAAGTATATCGTCCATTGAAAAGCAAAATTTTCGACCGTTTTTTTCTTCATTTACGAAAACGGTTTCGCACCGTGAATCTTACGAAACATAATGTTTATCGCGATATTGTAGGCTTCCGTAAAGAAAACAAAAACTGGATACTGGGATTTATGTCCGATCAGAAACCTTCCGGCAATCAAATTCCGTACCAAATGCAATTTCTGAATCAAGAAACTCCAGTATTAACAGGAACAGAAAAAATTGCCCGTCATACAGGAGCTGCTGTTTGTTATTTAGATATAACTTATATAAAAAGAGGGTATTACGAAGTCGATGCAGTCATAATTTCCGACAATGCCGCTAAAACATTAGAATTTGAAATCACAGAAAAATATATATGCTGTTTAGAAAAAACTATCCGGAGAAATCCCTCCTGCTATCTATGGACCCATAACCGGTGGAGGTTAAAAACTAACTAAAGAAGCAACAATAAATGCTTCTCATTGTCTCAAAGAATAGGGAAGAAAGTTACTCCCTATTATAAAGGGAGGCACATTTAGATATTATCAGAATAAACTTCTCGTCTATTGATTTATCCTAAATTATATATTCCCTAAAAAATATTTATACATAATCTTATTTCCTGGATTCCGTCTTGCTCGCATATAAAAACAGCGCTTTTCATGACAAGCTATTGCGAATTTTCATTCGGAACATTTCTGGTACAATAATTGTGTCAAATTTCAGTTTAAAAAGAAGAAATATATATGAATGAATAAGCCAATTGCTTTTCTATTGCTTTTATTCCTTTTTCTTATGTCGTGTAAAACTCCTAAATTAAGCGACGCGGTAGAAAAAGAAGAAAGGGGGGAATATTATGGAGCCGCTGAAATTTACCGCAAAGTATATTCCAAAACTTCGCCTAAAAAAACATGGTTGCGGGGAAGCATTGCATTTCACATGGCGGAATGTTACCGCGAAACTGGAAATGCGCAACGGTCTTTAAGCGCCTATACAAATGCAGCCAGATACCAATATCTCGACAGTTCCATTACTTTACGATCGGCGCAAATGTCGCATAAATTAGGAAAATACGGCGAGGCAGTTAAACAATACCACACTTTTCTGGATAGTTTTCCCGACAATATTTTAGCTATAAACGGCATTGCGGGTTGCGATTCCGCTATTCTTTGGAAGAAAAATCCGACTTCATATATTGTGAAAAGAATGGATAAGTTCAATTCGCGCGAGGGAGAGTTTTCTCCTATGTTATACGGTGAAAAATATGACGAGCTTATTTTTACATCTTCAAGAAAAGATGCTACCGGCGACTCTAAAAGCGCAATAACCGGCTTGAAAAACAATGATTTCTTTTTAGTGAAGCAAGACGAAAAAGGACAATGGATTAAGCCTGTAAAAATGGACAGCACGCTAAATACGGAATTCGACGAAGGATGTTGTACTATTTCACCCGACGGCTCAACGCTTTATTATACCTATTGCGCCGAAGAAGAAGGAATTTCTAAAACAGCCGAAATTCGCAAATCGTCACGTTCCTCAGCAACATGGAGCGCAGGGGAGCGAGTTAATATTTTTAAGGATTCATTAAGCATGGCTGCTCATCCTGCCGTAGGAAAAGACGACTATTTGTATTTTGTTTCGGATGTTAAAGGAGGTTATGGAGGGAAAGATATCTGGCGTATATCTATTACTGAAATCGGTTCGGTTTCTCCGGAAAATTTGGGACCAGAAATCAACACTCCTGGCGATGAGATGTTTCCATATATGAAAGATGACGGAACATTGTATTTTTCTTCCGACGGTCATCCAGGAATGGGAGGGCTTGATATTTTCAAAGCGGTACAAAACGGAGATGGGAAATGGGAAATTGAAAATATGAAATCGCCTATAAACAGTATGTCCGACGATTTTGGAATTACGTTTGAAGGCTTGAAAGAAAAAGGATTTTTTAGTAGTAATCGTAACGATTCGCGGAGAGCGGATCATATTTACTCTTTCGAACGTCCGGGTTTTCAGTTTTTTGTTGAAGGCTGGGTTTTAGATAAAGAGGAAGAAATCATCGATGGCGCTACCGTTCGGATTGTAGGAAAAGATGGAACCGATCAGCGAATCTTTGTACGCATGGACGGAACTTACACCACCGAACTTGTGCGAGGCATGGATTATGTCATGCTGGGAAGTGCTCCGGGTTATCTGAATCAGAAGCAAACGCTATCGGTACCTGATGAAGAAAAGAGCGAAATCTTTTATGTCGATTTCTATTTACCTTCTATCTTTAAACCGGTTTTAATTGAAAATATTTTTTACGATTTCAATAAAGCGACTTTGCGTCCGGAATCAAAGGAAGCCTTAGATGAACTTATTGCTCTCTTGAATGATAATCCGAATGTAACCATTGAATTGTCGGCTCATACCGATCGTAAAGGTACCGAAGCATATAATATCGATTTATCGCAAAGGCGGGCGCAATCAGTTGTTGATTATCTTATTAAGGGTGGAATTGAAAAAGAGCGCTTAACAGCAGTCGGTTACGGTAAATCGGAACCCAAAGAGGTTTCAAAAAATCTGGCTAAACAATACGAATTCCTTCCGGAAGGTCAAAAGTTGGATGCCGAATTTATCGAAACGCTTTCTCCTCAGGAACAGGATATTGCTGACCAAATCAATCGGCGAACTGAATTTAAAGTCTTACGAATCGATTATCATCTATATTAATTTGCACAAATAGAAAAAATAATATAACTTTGTAAATTACTGAAAAAATATTAAATGACATGATGAAAGATAACTATTGTATTATTATGGGCGGTGGAATAGGGAGCCGCTTTTGGCCTTTCAGCAAGGAAGACCGTCCCAAGCAATTCCTTGATTTTTTTGGAGTTGGACGCTCATTGATTCAACAAACATTTGATCGTTTCAGCCAACTTATCCCTGTTGAAAATATTTATATTGCAACTAACAAAAGTTATGCTGCTTTGGTTAAAGAGCAATTGCCTGAAATAACTGATAATCAGATTTTGTTGGAACCAACGCGACGAAATACAGCACCTTGCATTGCATACGCCTCATACCGGATTCAGTCAATCAATCCGAATGCCAATATTGTTGTTACGCCAGCCGATCACTTGATTCTGAATGAACATAATTTTCTTAAAAACATTCAGAAAGGATTGAATTTTGTGGCTAAATTTCCTTCCTTATTGACTTTAGGCGTAAAACCCAATCGTCCGGAAACGGGTTACGGCTATATTCAAACCCAAGAAGGTGGAACGGATAATATTCAGAAAGTAAAGACTTTTACGGAAAAACCCAATTACGAATTAGCCAAAGTGTTTTTTGAAAAAGGCGAGTTCTTCTGGAATTCCGGTATTTTCATCTGGAATGTACAAACTATAATAGAAGCATTTAGAAAATATCTCCCGGATGTAGCAAATCGTTTGGATCAAGGTTTAAATATATATAATACACCGCAAGAAGAAGCATTTATTAAAGAGTATTATCCTATGTTCCAGAATATTTCCATTGATTACGGAATTATGGAAAAAGCCGAAAATGCGTATATGCTTATGGCCGATTTCGGTTGGTCTGATTTAGGAACATGGGGATCATTGTATGACATTTCGGAGAAAGATGAAAATCAAAATGTTGCATTGAAATGTAAATCTTTATTTATCGATAGCGGAAATAATTTATTAACGCTTCCCGAAAATAAGTTAGCAGTTATTCAAGGTCTTGATGATTATATTGTTGCAGAATCAGACGACATTTTGCTTATCTGCAAGAAATCGGATGAACAACGAATCAAGCAATTCGTTGCCGACGTTGCAATGAAATACGGTGAAGATTATCTTTGATATTTTTAAGAAACACATAAACATTCATAAATTGATAAATTAGTAATGTTTATTAGTTTTTTTAAAATTCAATTAATGACAAGTGGACGTAATTCTCCATTAGCAGAAGTAATATTTTCTAATTTGTTTAGATTTATTAATATTGTATTTGGAGTTTTATGTTTACTTTTCATAGGAATATATTTGGACAAAATATTCTTTGAGTTTAATCCTGAAAATTCACCTCTTGATACTTTTAATAGAATATTTCCAGTTTTTTTTATTTTTGATCTTATAATTAAGTGTTTTGCAAAGCCTATAAACAATACCAATATTTATCCCTATTTGACATTGCCAATCAAACGAAATTTTTTGTTTGGGTTTTCATTTATACAAGAGATGTTCTCTGAATTTAATTTATATATATGGTTTATTATACTTCCATTTTTGTTTAAGACATATTATCCTGAATATGGATTTTATAGGACAATTCTATTTGCTTCATTTTTTTATTTAGGTAGTTTAATAAATAGTATTCTACTTAGGCATTTAAAAATAGCCGTACAGCAAATGTCATGGATTATTATCTTCCTTTCTTCTTTCTTAATACTATTGGAGATTGGAGGAGGAGTATTTATAATGAAATCGGACAAATTGTTTTTCAATCTTGTATTGTTTTTTTCAATGCATTCATGGCAGGCATTTTTTGTAATACTGCTTATTCTCATTTGTTTAATGGAAATATTTTTGCTTATAAGCAAATATGAACTTTATGCAAGTTTAAACAATAATAATAATGCAAAAAGAATACTTTCTGTCAATCTCCATTTTTTAGAAAAAATCGGATTAATCGGAGAATATTTTAATTTGTACATCCGAATTATTATTCGCAGCAATATATTCCGATGGAATATTTTTCTTGCTCCTATTTTATTTACAATTGGGTTATTTACGTTGACAGATGGAGAAAATATAACTGAACTACCGTTTGGGTTCAGGATTTTATATACTCAATTAATGATTGGATTAATTGGTTTTCAATTTTCGATTATGTTTTCGTTGGAATCATCTTTTTTTGATGGAATAATGACGAATAAGAGTGAAGCTCCTCTCAGGATTTTAAAATATAAGTATTATTTTTGCATATTGATATCATTCTTTATCACTCTTATATTGATGTTGATTCTACGAGATTTATCTTTTTTGTTTTTTGTTTCATCTTTTTTTTATGTTATAGGTCCAATTTCTTTTATTCTATTTCAAAATGCGTTATATAATAGGGTTAGAATTGATTTGTTTGCTAATCCATTCAATATTAATCGTTCCAATTCATTACTATCTACTATTATAATCATGGCAGGCATTTCTTTTATAGTAGTTGCTCATTTAGTTGCCATGTTTACATCTGAAAATATAGCCTGCTATTTTATGCTCATATTAGGTATAATTGTATTTATGTTGCATCCGATATGGTTAAAAAATATTTATAGCCGATTTATGAAACGGCGATATATAATTATGGCAGGGTTCAGAAAGAAATAATTTTTAAATCATGATTATTTCAGTAAATAACTTAAGAAAAACGTTCAACAGGATTATTGCCGTGGATATTTCTTTTTTAACTATTAACGAAAGAGAAATAATTGGTTTAGTAGGGAATAATGGAGCCGGAAAAACAACCTTTTTTCGTTTGTTATTGGATTTATTAAAAGCAAATTCAGGAACTATTAGTAATTTAAACTGTAATGTTTCGACAGATGAAAATTGGAAACAATATACCGGCGCTTTTATTGATGACAATTTTTTAATTGAAATATTAACTCCGGAAGAATATTTTACTTTTATTGGCAAGCTACATCAATTAAAGACAATAGAAATAAAATCCCGTTTGATTACATTTGAACCCTTAATGAATGGAGAAATTCTAAATCAAAAGAAATATATACGTAATTTTTCTGCCGGTAACAAACAAAAAATTGGAATTATAGGCGCTATGCTTATAAATCCTCAAGTGCTGATTTTAGATGAACCGTTCAACTTCTTAGATCCGAGTTCACAGATTATTATGAAACAACTTTTATTGGAATATAATCGCAAATACGGTACAACAATTTTATTTTCAAGCCATAATCTGCAATATGTTATGGATATTTGCAATCGTATTATTATATTGGAATCCGGCTGTGTAATCCGGGATTATGACAATATAAACGATATGAATCGCCTTGAAATCAAACAATATTTTGAAAATAGAGTATAAATATTAAAAAGAACTCATCTAAACTTTTTCCTTTTGGATAATTTTTGATAAGAATAACCGTAAAAGCGATGCAAACGTTAGGTTATGCCGAGCGCGGGGATAGAGGACAAAATTGCTGTCAAATTATCTTCTAAATGAAGTATTTTTAAATATTTTTAACGAATTTTACTTCCGAATTTTAGCCGAAAAATTAGAGCATCCTGTTTTTTGATTTCCTGAATTATGATGCTTATCATTTTTTCTACTGTCGCCCAGCTTCTCCCAAGATGTCGGGCAGCCTTTCCCAAGATGTCGGGCAGCCTCTTCCAAGATGTCGCCTACTTCTCCCACGATGATAGTCGTCATTTTTCAAAAAGTAAAGTAAAAAAAACGATTGCTCC
>JGI24699J35502_11134029_pt1 | contig 25256 bp, 29 predicted proteins | sample TergutMp193P4_FD_35502 | JGI IMG/M metagenome (IMG submission 35502)
GGAACGGAACGAAAGACGGTTCGTCGTGGAATAATGCCTCTGACGATATTCAGGCGATGATCAACATATCCGACCGTTGTGATGAAGTTTGGGTGGCCGCAGGTACTTATCTGCCCACTTACAGCGCTGACGGCTGGACGGAGAGTTCGCCTACGGGCGTAAACAGTAATCCGAAAGACCAAAACAATGCTTTTGTGATGAAAACCGGCGTAAAAGTATTCGGAGGGTTTGCAGGTAATGAAACCGATTTGGAACAACAAAATTGGATTAAAAACAGAACCATCCTCAGCGGCGATTTCAACGGTGATGACGGTGATACAAGAGCAGACGATGCCTCACATGCCGAAAATGCGTACCATGTGGTAATCTCCGCCGGAGCCGGGTCAGATACCGAATTGAACGGGTTCACCGTTCAGGGAGGCGGTTACTTTACCAATTTTGATGATCTCGAGCAAGATACACGTGCCATTACGGTGAATGGAGAAGCGGTGGGTCTGAGAAACGGCGGCGGAATTCATGTCATTAATTCGTCTGTATCGCTTCAAAATCTGGATATACAAGGGAACGGCGGCGGCGACGGAGGAGGAATATATTGTGTCAACTCTTCCGAAGCAAGGGGATATAATTTAAATATACACAAAAACTCGGGTCGTTCGGGTGGAGGTATAAACGTCACCAACTGCAATGCCAAATTTAAAAATCTCGTGGTTTCTCAAAATTCCGGATTGTATGGCGGCGGAATATCCAATGTAGCAGGATTATGCAGACCGGAATATCTCAATATGATGGTGGTCGATAATCAAGCCGATTTTTACGGAGGTTTTGGAGCCGGCATGCACAATAATACATCCGCACCCATCATCACCAATGCCACGATTGTTTATAATTATGGCGGGCAATGTGCGGGAATGATTAACAGCGTTTCCGCTTACCCTGTCATCAATAATTCGATTATTTGGGATAACCACGCTTTACAGGCTTCGAATTGGTACCCTTATGTCGATAATGTTTGCACTTGGTCCGGGAGTGTCACTTATAATAACAGTCTTTTGCAAGATACCGATTTAAGCTCTGTCGGCGGATTGGATGCCACACAGCCCGGATTTGATTTGATGATTGATCCTTCCACTGCCAAATTGTATGAAAACAGCCCCTGTATTGATGCGGGCAGTGATGCACTCTATGAAGCGGCTTGTGGAAGCGATTTCCTCGGTCGGGAAAATGAATATACGATTACCTTGGGCCCCGATGCTTTTTATCCCGGAAAGGAAACGCCTCGTTTTGTCGGAGCGGGAATAGATATCGGCGCGTGTGAATATTATGTAGTTCCGCCGCCGCCGTCATGCGACGGTCCCGGTGTCATCCGTTACGTGACGCAGACGGGAAACGGGACGAAAGACGGTTCGTCGTGGAATAATGCCTCTGACGATATTCAGGCGATGATCAACATATCCGACCGTTGTGATGAAGTTTGGGCGGCGGAAGGCATTTATACGCCCACTCACAATGCTGAAGGTTGGACGGAGAATATACCGACCGGAATAAACAGCAATTCTAACGACCGGAACAATGCTTTTGTCATGAAAGCCGGCGTAAGAGTATATGGTGGTTTTACGGGTAATGAAACCGATACGGATCAACGTAATTGGTTTGACGACAGAACGATTCTCAGCGGCGATTTCAATAACGATGATGATGAAAATGATTATTATAATACGTACAAAGAAAACGCTTATCATGTCGTAATTGCAGCCAATATCGGCGACGAAACAGTATTGGACGGATTTACCGTTCGGGGAGGAAATATATATGACTCTTATCCCGGCACGGTAATTAATGTAAACGGTGCAAGTGTCGCCAGTGACAAAGGCGGCGGTATTTATGCCGATAATGCAAATATAAAGCTGAAGAATATCGAGATTCGCAACAATGCGGCACCAAATATCGGCGGCGGACTTTATTGTGTTAAATCTTCCGGCTTGAGAGGTGAAAATCTGTATTTTTACAAGAATTTTGCAAGCAATGGCGGCGGAATATTTGTGAGTGATTGCAGTCCGAATTTCAAGAATATTATTCTTGCGGAAAATCAAGCAGGGGTAGGAGCCGGTGTATCTAATTCCGGTGGGCTGAGAAATGAAAACGGTAATTGGATTTCGGATATCAGCAGTCCTCATTATACGAATGTATTTATTCACAGCAATATCGGTTCTCCGGTTAACGGATATGGTGCAGGAATGCAAAACGAACGGTCTTCGCCTGTAATCACGAACTCAACCATTGCAGGTAACTATGGCGGAATAGAAGCAGCCGGCATTTACAACTATTACAATTGTAACCCGATCGTCAACAACTCCATCATTTGGAACAACAGCATTGCTTCCGGTATTTACAATGTGAAAGATGATAATGATTGTGTGACTACTTACAATTACAGTGTTTTGCAAGGAGTTGATTTAAGTTTGAGTGGCGGATTAAATGCTGCTGCACCCGGATTCGATCCGATGTTTATTTCTCCTCCCGGAAATGTATTGCTTGCACCGACAGGATCTTTTACGTTGCAAACAGGCAGTCCCTGTATAGGTGCAGGCAATCCCGGTTTGTATATGGATGCTCTCGGCGATGAATTTCGTGGTTGGGATGATGAATATGCACTGACACCGCCTCCTTATACTACTTGGAAAGAGAATTTTACAAGTACTTTTTTCGGGACTTGGTATCCGATAGATGATTATTCGGGTAAACCGGCATTGCGGTTGTACGACAATCAAATATCCATTGGCGCTTTCGAAACATCAGATATTGTGGCATTCCGCAGTGCACCACAAGCTTATGTTCAAGAACGCATCGAATTACCGGATAAAAATGCCGGCGGTAAATGCTTGCAAATGTATCCCAATCCTGTATTTTCAAATTCTTTTATACAAATTCTTTTGCCTGAGCCTTCCGGAACAGACCGGCAAAATGAATGTGTAAGAGTTTACAACATTACGGGCTCGTTGGTATTACAGTCGGCTGTTCCGGCAGAGACAACTACCTTGGATCTGTATTTGCCGATAGTTCCGGGTTATTATACTGTTAAATATAAAAATATGGAGGCCGGATTGTTAGTAAAATAAGACTGCATCAATATTTTATAATTACTATTATTTGTTAAAAAAATTGAGTAAGAAGAACGGACAAATTCCTTCTTTCTTACTCAATTTTTTTAATATTGTAAATAACTGAAAATAAAACAATTAATAATTCTTTTCGATAAAAAATGCAAAATACTAATATTCTGATGCTTGCGGACGAATTTGAAATTCCGAAAGTACAAAAGAATCAAAAAATTGAATATCTAGATGCTTTAAAAGGTTTTGCTATGTTTTGTGTATTATGGGGACATTCGTTCTATTTGAAAAATAATTATGTTTTTTTTCATAATCCGATATTTGAATTTAAGGTGGTGTTTTCAAAAGTACGCTATAGCTATAATCCATAATTGATATAGAAAAAAGCCGGATCAAATGCTTTAAAATGGTTAAAAAAGTTTCTTAGAAAACAACAAGTTTTTCTAAATGCACATCTGATGCGATGCCTTAAACGACAATTATTTCCTTCAATTCCTTTCGTATGTTCTTTATCAACAATATGATTATCTTCTTGAAAAACAGCAATAAAACTATCCCGATTGTCTGTGTAAACGACTTCATAACCGATGCCTGTTGATTTCAATTTATTTCGTAATTTCTTGGCAGTCTTGAAGCTACGCTTCCCCAAACATAAGTAACAATCTCCCCTGTAGCACGATGACGAGCCTAAATGAGTCGAATTTTATTATTCTTCTTGCCTACATAAGTCCAAAATTCATCAATTTCTAAACTGTCGTAATGTTGTTGTTTTGGGGTGATTATATGGTTAGAGTTAACCCAAACGGACAATGCCTTATTTATAATAACTTATTCTATATCAGCAATACCACTATTCCAACCCCATGAACAAGCATCTTTAAAATCTTCTGTGTAAGGCCGGAATGGCAACCTTTGTAACTTAATGCATGATCGCTGATAAATTGACGACAACAAATTTTACATATATAATTTTACTTTTTATTGTATTTTTTGCCATTTTTTTTATCTTTGTGCTTTGGCAATCGGGACAATGGAGAGCTATTTTTATTTTCACACATAAAAATAATACTTTTTATCTGATTGCCAATTTTTTATGGCTGCATACTTTTTAATACAGTACCAAATTTAAAATAATAAGAATGTATAATTTCCTTCTTTATTACTCAATTTTTTCTTATCGATTTAAATAACATATGACATTTAACTCTATCGATTTTGCTGTTTTTATGCCCGTTGTTTTCTTTATTTATTGGGCATTATCCAAAAACCTGAAAATGCAGAATATTTTTCTGCTTGTCGCAAGCTATTTCTTTTATGTATGGTGGGATTGGCGATATTTGTCATTGATTTTGCTTTGCACGGCAGTCAATTACATCGCCGGATTGCTATTGATGAAAACAGAAGTGCAGAAATGGAGGAAAACCATTCTTGTGATTTGTTGCTTTATTTGTTTTGGAGTATTAGGTGTTTTTAAGTATTATAACTTTTTTGTGCATACTTTTGTAGATGCTTTTTCCCTTTTTGGAGTTAAACTACAAGCACATACACTAAATCTTATCCTTCCCGTAGGCATCAGTTTTTATACATTCCATACCTTAAGTTATACGATCGATGTTTACCGTCGACATTTTAGTTCAACGAAAGATATTATTTCTTTTGCTCTTTTTGTCAGCATATTTCCCTTAGCTATGGCCGGTCCGATTGAAAGAGCGACGAATCTTCTTCCCCAAATTTATGTAAAACGAAAATTCGACTATTCTCAAACCGTGGACGGTATGCGCCAAATATTGTGGGGATTATTTAAGAAAATAGTCATTGCAGATAGTTGTGCTGAAATTGTAAATTATGTTTTTGCAAATTATAATATTTTACCCGGAAGTTCGCTATTAATCGGAGCTTTATTTTTCACATTTCAAATATACGGAGACTTTTCCGGTTATTCCGATATGGCGATCGGCATCGGAAAATTATTGGGATTTAAATTTTTACGAAACTTTAACTATCCGTATTTTTCACGTGATATTGCAGAATTTTGGCGCCGGTGGCACATGTCGCTCACTACTTGGTTTCGCGATTATCTATATATTCCCCTGGGAGGGAGCAGAGCGAGTAAAAGGAAAATTGTACGCAACACATTTATCATTTATTTGGTGAGCGGATTTTGGCATGGAGCCAATTGGACATTCATTGTTTGGGGACTTTATCATGCTCTGCTCTTTGTTCCTTTAATCGTAACCGGAAGAAACAGAAAATATACAAACGCTGTGGCGGAAGGCAAATTATTTCCCGGTATAAAAGAAACCGGCCAAATATTTCTCACTTTCTTTTTAGTAATGATCGGTTGGATTTTTTTTCGTGCAAATACGATTTCTGAAGCTACAGAATATTTGAATGGAATGCTTCAATTCGACACGTTGAAAGCCTTTTATCGCATTGCGAGTTATCCTGTTTTTTGGATTTGTTGTGCCATGTTGATTATTGAATGGTTTGGGAGACAAGAACAATGTGCTCTGTTTAAGTTTGGTAAAGAATGGAATAAAGGGGTAAGATGGTCTTTTTATTATATTCTTATAGGCATTATTTTTTATTTTGCACAAATAGGAGGGATTCAAACTTTTATTTATTTTCAATTTTGATATATGAAGAAGTTTTTGTTAAAATTCATAGTGTTTGCTTTTATTGGATTAGTTATGATATTCATCCTGATCTTGTTGCCGCCGACACCAAAGGTCTCAGAATCTTTGCTCTTTATTGACGAAAGAAAGGATTCTTTGTTGATTTATGTAGACTCCCCCAGAATCTTGTTTGTCGGAGGTTCAAATCTTAGTTTTGGATTAAATAGTCAAACAATTAAAGACTCATTGCATTTGAACCCTATTAACACAGCTGTTGATGCAGCTATAGGGTTAAAATACATGATGGAGAACACCGGACAATATATAAAAAAGGGAGATATTGTTGTTTTAATACCTGAATATCATTATTTTTTCACTGATTATAATAATGCTTCCGAAGAATTAACTCGTACAATATTTGATGTAAATATAAATAAAATTAAATTATTAAGCATAGATCAATTATTGTTAAATTTTCCTTATCTATGTAAATTGGCTTCATCGAAATGTATTCCGGCGGAATATACCCATGTCGAAAAAAGTGATGTATATAGCGTTCATTCGTTTAATCAATATGGGGATGTATATCCGGCATACAGAGAGAACAGAATGCATTTTTTACCGTATGAGAAAATAACAGACAGCTTTAAATCTGAAGTAATTCAGGGAATAAGAGATTTTGAACGAAACATATATGCAAAAGAAGGCATTTTATTGATTTCATATCCCGCATTGCAGGATAGTTCGTATATTAATCTTGAGGAATCGATCAAAAGAGTTGAAAATGAATACAGAAAAAACGGATTTACCATTTTAGGAACGCCTCAAAAGTATATGATGCCTGATTCTTTGTTCTTTAATACGCCCTATCATTTGAATAACAAAGGTGTAGCTGTTCGAACAAAATTGCTGATAGAGGATATTTCAAAATTTTTAAACAATAGATGAGTATACTTCAAAAAAACAGCTTATATTTTGAAATTTTTGGCAGTTTAAAAACAATTCGATATTTACATCGCCAAATCATCTGAATCCGGTCACTTACTTATCTTTTAATGTTTGTAAAATCAAAATAATTGACTATCATTGCGTTTTTAAATCTGTATAGACTCTTTAAATGCGTATATTTTGAAAAACAGCTATGATATTCTGATTGCCGGATCCGGATTAAGCGGTTCCGTTTGTGCGCGGGTACTTGCCGAGCAGGGGTATAAAGTGCTTGTCATTGAGAAAAAAAGCATTTGGGCCTTTCCGGTTGATGAAAACCGAACGTTTGATACCCATTTTACAGCTTATTCCTGAGGATTTTTTCCTGTCCAATGTGGCCCTTTGTGCTATTGCTGTCAAGCGGAAAGAAGCGTGCCGGTGGATTCCCATCACGTTCAAACCTCGTCAAGGCGGTGTAAATTCTATCAATATGAAACGAATTTTAAAAATCGGATGGAAGGCTTTGGGAGATTTCAGGAATATCAACAAGCAATTTAAAGAATCGTTATAAGGAAATTTTTAAAATCTGGACAGCCGGTAAACGTTCTTCGATATTTTGAGTTGTAATTTTTATTTCCAGAGAGGTTCGTTTTGCCAATTTGCAGGAAATCCCATAGCACGTTTATCTACATTTGGATATTTTTCAAACAAATTGTTTAGTTTTTGTTTGAAGCTGTGTTTGGGATTTACAATATTGAGCAGGTAAATAATCATGGAAAGAACGTAATATACGCGATTAATTCCGACTTGCCTGTTTGTAAGCCAGCCGTATGTGGCGTTTCGAGGAAATAACGGCTGAATGCTTAAAGGTCTGTTCCATATTCGAGAATGGTGAGCGCACACATTACGGATGTACACAATGCTATGCAGCCAAGAAGCGAATGCCACATCAGGTAAACCGAAAGAACGGGCTATATCCTTTTTTACTTTTCCTGCTTTCAGATTTCCATACAGACGTGACAATGCTCCGAACGAAGTAATTTCCAGGAGAATAAATGAAGGAGGAAAGTGATTAGAATATTTTGATTTAAAAGCAATAATAAATTCTTCATCACTTCGGTCAAATTCTTCCTGTATTTTGTCAAGTGTGGATTGGTGGACTTGCAGATTAGAAAATAATGAGATGTCTTCTATCCAAAAAGCATTATGTGCAATGGAAAGGATATATGCCATTTTTGAACGCACAGCCACCTCTATTTTTTCGAGCTCGGAGATAATCAGCTTACGAAATTCGCGGTCGAATTTATAGAGGCTAAACGCTGTTTCAAAATCGGCATTCGGTTTGAAAATATGATTTTGCTTATCTGCCAGCAGCGGATACCAATAACCGCTAAAACGGTAATAACTGATATTTTCGAGTAAATGCAAGGCTTTATTTTCGTCGAGAAATTTCATTCCTCGCGATTTAAGCAGTTTAATCTGAGCCGGATATGAAAGAAAAGATTTGTTATAAGCGATTTTGGTCACAGTGGTAAAAAAAACACTCACCCTGAGCGCGCTGTTCTAATGGGAAGCGGGGTGAGTATGTTACTGCAAAGATACGACCTTTATTCGAACCGACAAAATGTTTTCTCAAGAAAATTACAAATCAAAACTAAACCGATATTTTACAAACATTTAATAAAATAACAGATAACAATTACAAAAATGAAACAGACAAGCAAAAAAGCCCCGCACAATACGGGCAGACAATTTTCAGGTAAAACGCTTTTGTGAGTTATTGCTGTTTTCGCGGCTTCTTTCACCGCTACAACTACCCAAACGCAAGTTACAACTGTTTCAGGCAGACGTTGGAATTACGACGCTATGCAGGGCCGGCATGCCGTTTTTTATAGCATTTATTTTATCATATTCTTTGTGGGTTCTTACAAAACGAATACAAATGTACCCTATTGTAAATTTACAGACAACATCTCCCTGCGGAAATCCTCAGGTTGTTGGATGGGTTAAAAAAACGGCCTATTTTTGCGGAAAATATGTATTTCGTATGAAAGAGAATCGATGGAGTCGGAACGAGTGATATTGGGAATAGATCCCGGAACTATGGTGATGGGCTACGGCATTATTCGCGTAAAGAATAATGTCATGGATTTGGAAGCTATGGGTATTTTGGAATTGAACAAATTCGAGGATCATTATTTAAAATTGCGGCGTATTTTCGAACGGGTTATCGGATTGATTGATCAATATCATCCGGATGAATTGGCGATCGAATCTCCGTTTTTCGGCAAAAATGTACAGAGTATGCTTAAACTCGGACGGGCGCAAGGGGTTGCCATGGCTGCGGCATTGTATCGCGATATTCCGATTTTCGAATATGCTCCGTTGAAGATTAAGATGTCCATTACCGGCAACGGACGCGGATCAAAAGAACAGGTCGCCGATATGCTGAAGCGGTTGCTGCATATTTCCGATAATCTGATGCTGCCTCATCTGGATGCAACAGACGGATTGGCTGCCGCTGTTTGTCATTTCTTTCAATCAAACAGAGTGAAGGATGAACCGGCCTACAAAAGCTGGAAGGATTTTGCCCGCCAACATCCGGGCAAAGTGAAAGGGCAATGGTGATTGTTATTGATGCGAATCACATGAATTGTTTGAGATTGAGTTCTTCCGGTACAAATTGAGAGACGTTTTTGCCGTAACGCAATAGTTCTCTGACTACCGTTGAACTGATGTGCGTATATTCGGGTTCGGTGAAAAGAACAAGCGTTTCGATGCCCGTGAGCACGCGGTTTGTGTCGGCGATTGTTTTCTCGTATTCGAAATCGTTTACCGTTCTGATGCCTCTCAGAATGAACTCGGCATCGTTTTGTGAGGCGAAGTCGATGGTAAGGCAGTCATAACTTACGGTTTTGATTCGCGGTTCGTTTTTAAACAATGTCCGGATCATCTCCAACCGTTGATCGACCGAAAAGTAAGAACGTTTCGATTCATTGATTCCGATGGCGATGATGATTTCGTCCATGAACGTGAGACCTCTTTTCACTAACGATAAATGTCCGATCGTAAACGGATCGAATGTTCCCGGTAATAATGCTATTCTTTTCACTGCCTATCCTTTTTGCCTTTTATCTTATGCCACATCTTCTTCTACCACCAAATTGTCGATGATGAAATTTTGACGCTCCATGGTGTTTTTCCCCATGTAAAAATCCAGCAGTTCTTTCACCAAATCGTCTTTCCGCATGCTGACGGGGTCGAGGCGGATATCTTTGCCGATGAAATGTTTAAATTCTTCGGGTGATATTTCTCCCAGTCCTTTGAATCGGGTAATTTCGGGATTTACCCCCAATCTTTGAATGGCGGTGATCCGTTCTTCTTCCGAATAACAGTAAATGGTTTCTTTTTTGTTTCTGACACGGAACAAAGGCGTTTGTAAAATATATACATGGCCTTTTTTGACCAGATCCGGGAAAAACTGAAGGAAGAACGTCAGCAACAACAAACGAATGTGCATTCCGTCGACATCGGCATCGGTTGCGATGATGATTTTGTTGTATCGCAGATTGTCCAGATCTTCTTCGATGTTTAATGCCGCCTGTAACAAATTAAATTCTTCATTCTCGTAAACAATTTTTTTCGTCAGACCAAGTGTGTTCAACGGTTTACCCCGCAAACTGAAAACAGCCTGTGTATTCACATCCCGGCTTTTGGTGATCGAGCCGCTTGCCGAATCTCCCTCGGTAATGAAAATACAGCTGTCGTCCAAATCAGCGCCTTTCTGATCATTGTAATGAATGCGGCAGTCTCGTAATTTTTTGTTGTGGAGATTGGCTTTTTTGGCGCGTTCCCGAGCCATTTTAGCCACTCCCGCGATGGCCTTTCGTTCTTTTTCGGATTCCAATATCTTTTTTTGAAGGCTGTCGGCGATTTCCGGATGTTTATATAAATAATTATCCAATTCTTTTTTGACAAAGTCTCCGACGAATTTGGCAATGGACGGTCCGTCGGGGCCGAGGTCTTTCGAACCTAATTTGGTTTTGGTTTGAGATTCGAAAACCGGTTCCTCCACTTTGATGCTGATGGCGGCGATTATTCCGCTGCGAATATCGGCATAGTCGTAGTTTTTGTTGTAAAACTCTTTGATGGTTTTACCGACGGCTTCTCTGAATGCCGATAAATGTGTTCCGCCTTGTGTCGTATGCTGTCCGTTGACAAACGAATAATATTCTTCTCCGTATTGGTTTCCGTGTGTGATCACCACTTCAATATCTTCTCCTTTCAAATGAATGATCGGATATAAATTTTCGGAGGTCATGTATTCATTCAGCAAATCGACCAATCCGTTTTGCGAATGAAATTTTTGGCCGTTGTAAATAATATTTAATCCCGAATTAAGAAATGCATAATTTTTCAATAATCCGGACACATATTCATCTTTATAATTGTAATGGCTGAAAAGTGTTTCGTCGGGAATAAATTCGGTTTCGGTGCCGTTGGGCGCAGTTGTCGTCGTAATCGGAGGAGATTTGACCGTATCGCCTTTACAGTAAATAACTTCTTTTGTTTCTTTATTCCTGAAACTCTGTATTTTGAAATAGGAGGACAAGGCATTTACGGCTTTGATCCCGACGCCGTTCAATCCCACCGATTTTTTAAATGCTTTGGAATCGTATTTTGCGCCCGTATTCATTTTCGAAGACACATCTTCTACTTTATTCAACGGAATGCCGCGTCCGTAATCCCGCACTTTTACCTTTCCGTCTTCGATGGTGACTTCGATGGTTTTTCCGTATCCCATCATGTATTCGTCGATGGAGTTATCCAACACTTCTTTCAAAAGCACGTAAATTCCGTCATCGGCGTACATACCATCCCCCAATTTCCCGATGTACATGCCCGGTCTTCTGCGGATATGCTCGTTCCATGCCAGAGTAATGATATTTTCGTCAATGTATTTTACTTCATCCATAATGCAAAAAAGTTAAGAGTTAAGAATTAAGAGTTAAAAATTGAAAATTAAAAGTTATATGATTAAAAATGACATTGAATTTTGCAACTCTTAATTCTTAACTCTTAACTCTTAACTCCTTAATATATGCTCGTCTGCGTTTGTGTTGCACGTATTCGAAAAGCTCCCATTGGGATTGGACTTTATGGTTTGTTTCCAATTCGACATTGCTTTCGGCATACCGGTATCCGTTGCTTTGGAAAACCGGTATGAGGTCGTTGAACAACAGGGCATTCACGCCTTTCCCCTGATAATCGGGACGAACGGCCACCAAATAAAGGTCGATCGTGTCGTGCCTGCCTTTTCCCTTCAACGCCCTCAATAAATGAATGAATCCGAAAGGAAACAACTTTCCGCCGCTTTTTTGCAAAGCCTTTGATAATGACGGAATCGAGATTCCGAAACAAATCAGGTTGTCGTCGGGATCGGTGATCAATGTTACGAACTTGAGTTGTAACATGGTGATATATATCTTAGTGTAATAATCTATTTGCTTTTGAGTGAGCGGAGTGTAACCATACAAATGGGCAAATGAAGTGTTCAGCAATTCGAATATTCGTTGTCCGTAAGGTAATATATCTTTTACTTTTTTGAATTTAAGTACCTTCAGTCCGTATTTTTTTTGTACGATTTCACTCACCCGTTTGAATCGTTCGGGAATTGCGTCCGGTGTTTTTATTTTGAACTCGATCCAGTCACAATCTTTTTTATATCCAAATTTTTCTAAATGTGTCGGATAATAATCATAATTATAAATGGTGGCCATGGTTCCCAATTGATCGAACCCTTCGATCAACAGGCCTTCGTGATCGAGATCGGTAAATCCCATCGGGCCGTGAATGGCTGAAACGCCTTTTGAGATCGCCCATTCTTCAACGGCTTTTAACAAAGCGGACGAGACTTCGAAATCATCCGTAAATTCGATCCAACCGAAACGGGCATGATTCTGATTCCATGTTTCATTGGCCCGCCTGTTGATCATTCCCGCAATTCGGCCGACGGCTTTTCCGTCTTTGTAAGCCATATAATAAACATGATCACAAAATTCGAATACCGGGTTTTTTTTCGGATTCAAGGTCTCTTTTTCTTCCAATACCAATGTCGGAACATAATAAGGATTGTTTTTGTAGTGCTTGTGTGCAAATTTAACAAATTGCTTGATTTCCGAAAGCGTCGAAATCTCTTTAATGATGACAGACATTTAAATTTGTGAATTTGGAATTTTACCGTGTTTGTGAATAAAAACGACGCAAAGATACACATTATTCCGATATTTTTCCGGAAAATAAAATAGCTCGTGTTTCCTCATTTTATTTCTTAAAACAGGTTAATGACAAAATGGCATCATTTAAAAATCTATTATTTAGTATATTATATTTTCATACAGACAAAATGTCTTTTAATATCAATTGGTTTTATCCGGCATGAAACTTGATTGTTTTGTGATATCCGGATTATTTTACAGCTGTCGATCTTTTAGAATTAATAAAAATTAATTAAATTAATCACTAATTTAAATAAAAGGAGAGTTAAGTTATGACATTTATCAGAAAATACCGACCATGGGCATCGGATGCTTTATTCAATGATTTTTTTCGTGATGAAACGTTTGAACATTTGCCGGATCAACGGCAATCTTTCGGCAGACCGGCATTGAATATTCTTGAAGTTGAAAACGGATTTCGGGTGGAATTGGCCGCTCCCGGTTTTTCAAAAGAAGATTTCAAGCTGGATATCGATAAAGAAAATCATTTGACGATTTTTGTCGAAAAGAAAGTTGAATCGGAGCAAAAGAAAGAAGAAAAATATTTGCGCAAAGAATTTATGTGCACGACTTTCAAACACGTATTGTTGTTACCCGAAGATGCCGATAAAGATTCTATTTCGGCATCGTATGATAAGGGAATTCTTTCTGTCGAAGTACCCCGAAAAGTAAAAGAAGAACCTTCTCAACCCAAAAACATTTTGGTTCATTAACCGTTAACATTGACAGTGGAAAGTGATTTTATTCAAAACCATCACTTTCCACTGTTTTATTTTTAACTGATTACCGTTGCCGCAATTTTTCTTCTTCCCCCCGAATGTCGAAATTCGCAAAGATATATCCCCTGCCAGATTCCCATGTTCAATTGTCCGTTGGTGAAGGGAATCGTAACGGATTGTCCGATGAGGGACGCTTTGATATGAGCCGGCATATCGTCTTTTCCTTCCAAAGTATGTTTAAAACCCGGAAAATCTTCGGGAATCCGGCGGTCGAAAAAAGTCCGGAAATCATCTCTTACCGCAGGATCCGCATTTTCATTGATGGTCAATCCGGCCGAAGTATGTTTGATGAACAAATGCAAGATTCCTTTCTCCGGCAATTTACCGATATTCGATAAAATCAGGGAGGTAACCAAATGAAACCCTTGTTTGAATTCCGGAAGATAAAATTCGGTTTGTTCTACCATGTGATTACTTCAAGTTACGGGTCGCAAAATTAAAATAAAACCGGTATTATTTGCTTTTTACCCGGTATTTATTTCAACGTATTGAACCGTATGCTGGCTTTGATCAACGCCAATGCTTTAATGCCGCTTATCGGAATGTCTTTCGATGCGTGATGTTGATTTTGACTGACCAGCTTGACACAATTCTTTTCTTCCGATTTTTGAATATACTTCACCGTGATGTATTCGTCTCCTTCCAAATCGATCGATAACAAGTACATTTCCCCCCAGAAAATATTGTTGACGATATCATGAATTTCTTTATATAAGATGATATCTCCGCTTTTCAATAACGGGTACATGCTGTCTCCCACCACATAAACGGCTCCGTCGCATTTGGGTGCATCAGGTATGTTGATGTAATCCATCGGTTTCAATGAATTTTTCGTCTCGAACAACGGAACCAGACCCGCCACAGCTTCCAGATTGTACAGCGGTATGGATTGCATTTCTTCTTTTCTGTCTGTTTTCATAGGATATAGATGTGTTTTTTTCGGATTGTTTGCCGATGACATTTCTCCTTTGCCCGAAACTATCCATGTTAGATGATATCTTTCAGAAAATTCTGAATTTTCGAACCGGTTGAAGAAATCAAAACTGGGGGCTGATTTGCCGTTTAAAATATCATAAATAGTTTGTGCGCGTTCGTATCCGAGTTTTTGCGCGAAGGCATTCGGGCTAATTCCTTCATTTTCTACTATTTGCGAAATTCTTGCAGAAATATCTGTATTTTTTTGTTTTTTTTCTTGCATATTCAGAATATTCTGTATTACTTTGCATTGTCAATTGGAACAAAGGTATATAATTTTTTTGGATGCGCGCATGTAATTTGTTCCGGACCGCTCTTTATTTATCATCATTTAATAATAGTGCTAAAATATGAAAACAAAGCTGATACAGATTAATTGGGCTGTGAGTTTCTTGGGGTTGATGCTGGTGAACGATTATAATTCTTTACGGATTTGTCTTTTGGGATTCGGATGGTTTTTTGTCGCATCCGTTTTGATGATTGTAACAGGATTAAGGGAAAAAGAACGTAAATAATACAAATATGACTGTAATTCATAATGATTTGACCTTTGTGGTCGAAAAAGATCGTGTCCGCCGGAATGCATTGAAATTGCTTCAGGAAGCCAAGGAAACGGAAGCGGGGCGTGAACATATTTCCCTGAGAGTCGACCATAAAACTTTGTTGTTGGTGGATAAAGTGAAATACGATTGTTTGGGTAAAGAAGAAATCGTACGACAATATCAGCTTTCCCGGCGTCGAATGTATTGAGATTTTTTTTACAATAATTCTTGATATTAGTACAGAAAAATAATAATTATTTAATTCATAAAATTTGAAGTCATGAGTGTAAGAATGAAGAAACAAGTACTGACGGGTGTTACGAGCGAGCAAATGGAACTGGCGTTCTCCGAGTATGCGACGGCTGATGCCCGGATTACTAAAATGCGGGCGGACATGGAGATGCAGATTGCCGAAATTCGGGAAAAATATGCCGACAATATCGTGAAATACACCGAAATGAAAGATAAGTCTTTTTACGTCATGCAGGTGTATGCTACAGAAAACAAAGCGAAACTTTTCAAAAACAAAAAAAGTGTCAATTCGGTGTACGGTATTTTCGGGTTTCGTACGGGAACTCCTAAATTGAAAACATTGAAAGGCTTTACATGGCCTGCGGTAACCAATCTGTTGAAGGAGTTTTTACCGGGTTATGTGCGTGTTTTCGAAGAACCTGCCAAAGATATGTTGTTGGCCGAAAGGAACAATCCCGATGTAGCCGCATGGTTTGACAAAGTCGGGGTGTTTGTCGATCAAGATGAATGTTTTTATGTGGAACGCAAAGGAGAGTGAATGCCATGATCAAACCCTATCATTATTGTCCTCGCGGTCGTTTATGGGCCGTATATCGTTGGAACAACGAAAAAAGAACCTCTGCGGTGAAAGTTGCTGTCTTTGTCACAAAAGAAGAAGCGCGGGAGGAAGCATGGAGGCTGAATCAATGTTTATCCATAAAAAGTTAAGAGTTAAAAGTTAAGAGTTAAGAGTTGATTTTTAATACTTAACGCTTAACTCTTAACTTCTGACATTAATTTTTTAACTTTTAACAACTTTGTTGTAACAAGTAATATATTAAATTTCAAGTAATTATAAATGACGATTTTTTATTGATTTGGAATGTCATTTTTTACAATCGTTTATAAATAAATAAATAAGCAAAAACGGTTATTTTTAGAACTTTTTGTATATTGCCAAGAATCAATACTCAATCGTTGCAACAAAGTCACTTTTAACTTTTAACTTTTAACTCTTAACTATTCAATCGATGTCTATACAAAAAAATACTCTTTTGAAGGCGCAACATATTGGTGAGATAACCTTGCAGTATTATGAACCGGGCAGACAAGACCGTTCATATCGGGCCGTTTGGAGAAAATACATTTTTCCGGTTTATCCGATGTGTTACCGAACGTACTTGAATTATTTGAAAATCAATACAAAAAAAGCATTGAAAGATTTGGAAAAAAGTAAATGATCATTTAACATTTTAAGAATTAAAAAAAGCCTCAACTATTGAGGCTTTTTTAACTCTTAACTCTTAACTCTTAATTCTTAACTCTTGACACCTGACAGGTTCGAATGAATTATCCCCATTGTTGCCGAAGTCATGATTGTTCGGCGTTCGGCACTTGTGTCAACAAGTTGAACTCGAAAAATGATTCGGTATTCGAGCAGATCGTCTTCCCGTTTAATTTGTTCCAGACTTGTTTTATTTAAAAGTCCGTAATGATCGGATCCCGACCACCCGTGCAATGCCCTGTTGATTTCCGTCAGCCTGTCGAATAAATTGTTTTGAGCGTTTTGATCATCGAAATCGGAATGGTCGATCACGGAAATTCCGATTTCGATCGTTCCGATTTGACGAAGCTTTCCTTCATTGGAATATTCAGCTTTGACGATGTCGATCAATGCTGCCGGGAAAGCAACGGTAGCCGGCAGATTGTCCGCTTTGTTTAATTGTCCGCAATTCATCTCCACGTACGCAAGCGCCGGGATTTCTGTTTTCAACCGATTTTGAATGTCTCTGATTAATTGTTTCATCTTTTTGATTTTATATTTATGAGTAAAAAGTAAAAAAATAAAATCTTGGTTAGATTTCTTTGCAAAATTGGCCCCGGAATCGGATATTTTCGAAAAAGAGTGTAAGCTTTTTACACTCTTTTTTTATTTCGACCGGATCGCCCCGAACTTTGCAGTGTAATTAGTTGAAACTAAAAAATACAAGATCGTAAAATGGAAAATATCAGCATGTTTATTTCGTATGCAGAGGCTGTGAAAAGTAATACAGCGGTCAGATATGCCCGGGATAATACGCCGGATGCGGAGCAACTCGAAAATATGAAGTATGTGGCATCGAAAGTATTCGATAAGCTTCGGGCGCATTTCGGGAAACCGATTGCCGTGACGAGTTTTTTCAGAAGCCGCAGTGTCAATGCTTTGGTCGGAGGTAGTTTAACCAGTCAGCATTGTAAAGGAGAAGCCATTGATATCGACGGCGATATTTTGGGAGGGGTGAGTAATGCCGATATTTTTAATTACATCAAAAATAATTTGGTCTTTGATCAATTGATTTGGGAGTTCGGCAATGATAAAAATCCCGATTGGGTGCATGTTTCGCTGAAGCGGATCGGAAACAACCGGAAACAAATACTCAGGTCGGTGAAAAAAGAAACAAAAACAGAATATAAAGTATGGAACTGATCAATGCTGTTTTATTGACGTTCGGAACGTCTTTGGCCACAGGATTTGTAACGTTTATATTCAGTCGCCGGCGAAACAACATCGATAACATCGACGCCGCAACCGAAACGTGGCAGAAAATCGTGGATAAACTGGAAAAGCAAATCGAGAAATTATTGATTAAAGTGGATCATCTGGAAACGGAGAACAATAATTTGAAAGACTTGATCAATTCGTTGAAAGATGAAATCGATTTGTTGAAGAAAATGGCAACGTTAAATGAAACATTGGAATTAAAAATACAACATTATGAAACATTATTGTCCGATAATCATATTGCTTATTAGTTTGATCAGTTGCAAAACGCAAAAGATGATCGAAGTGCCGGTAAAAGAATCCGAACGAATCACAGAACGCTTGGTGCCGGTCGTTCTCTCGCCCGACAGTGCGTTGTTCGATGCCTTTTTGGCTTGCGACAGCCTCAATAATGTGTATATAAGGCAATTAAGCGAAACCAGAACCCAAGGCATCACCGGAAACTGGCAAATGGAAGATAATCGATTGGTATACAAAACCATCGTGAAAAGAGATACGGTTTATCTGCCTCAAACGGAGAAGGAACGATATGTGGAGGTTCCGGTGAAGGTGGAGGTAATTAAAGAAGTGAACGTGTTGACGGGGTGGCAAAATTTCCAGGTTTGGATGGGAAGATTTGCATTGGCGGCGGCGGGAATTTCGGTGGGGTTTATGTTGATACGTTCGAAATTGAAATAAAGATGGATGATCATGTATTGATGATTTGAAATTAAATAATTAATCATTTTTTTTAACTATAAAAAAGTAATATGTTACCAGGAATTAAAATTGAGTACAAAAACGGCAATTTGGGGATTGTAAATCCTTCGGCCGACGGTTTGTTGGGATTGATTTGTACGGGAGTTTCCGTCGATGAAGCGGGAGAGGACTGTAAGTTTGCCTTGAATGAAGTTTATTCTTTGAGAAAACTGAGTGATTTGTTGACTTTGGGAATAACAGGAAAAGAGAAGGACAAGAACGCAAATGTCGTAAAGCTCGTTAAAGAATTTTACACGGAAGCGGAAGAAGGAACCAAAGTTTTTTTGATGGTATTTCCCCAAGATACGACTATTTCTGAAATGTTGGATTGGAATGAGGAAAATTCTGTAAAGAAATTATTGAATTATGCTAACGGAGAAATTCGCGGATTAATAGTTTCAGGTACGGACCCGGATATGAAGAACGCGATGGAAAAAGCTCAGAATCTGGGAGAGAAGGTGACGAAAAGTAAATATGCTCCGATTTTTACGATTCTCGAAGGATGCAATTTTAACGGAATCGCCGGTGATTTACCTAATTTGGCCGAATATACTCACAATCGGGTAGGGGTATTTATCGGTGATTCCGAAGTCGAAATAGACAAGGAAACCGGATCGAAAAAGTCTTCGGCTCTCGGATTGCTTGCCGGACGAATCGCCAAAATTCCCGTTCAACGGAATATCGGTCGGGTGAAAGACGGCGCGGTGGCGACCGTAAAAGCATATATCGGCGATGTTGCCGTGGAATCGGCTGATCCGGAATCCATTCACGATAAAGGATACATTACATTCAGGACGTTTACCGGTCGTTCGGGGTATTTCTTTTCGGATGATGTATTGGCAACCGACTCGGATGATGATTATTGTTTCCTGGCTCGTCGCCGTACAATCGACAAAGCATACCGAATCGTTTATAACACATTGATCGATGAATTGATGGACGAAATTCCCGTGAATGAAGATGGAACGCTCCAAGCGGCTATGGTACGCAGTTGGCAGGGAAAAGTGGAATCGGCGGTTGCCCGTCAGATGACGGCAAACGGCGAGTTGTCTGCCGATCCGACCGATCCGAATGATAAAGGGGTGATATGCGAAATCGACTCTACGCAGAATGTGGTGAGTACTTCCAGAATCGATGTCAATGTGAAAGTTCGTCCGTTCGGATACGCCCGTTATATCGAGGTGCACCTGGGTTTTACCACAGTAACCGCTTAATAAATTATTGAAATCAGTATTAATTTAAAAATTCAACTAAAATGTTTGACAGTAGAGAATATGAATTTTCCGATGTAACCCTTATCTTAGGCGGAAAAGATATTATCGGAATCCAATCGGTTACATATACCGAGACAGTGACAAGAACTCCTTTGTACGGGAAAGGCCGGTATCCTTTGGCCATGCAAACCGGAAATGTAACCATTTCAGGTTCATTTAAAGTGACTCAAAGTGAATTGGAAAAACTTTTGGATGCCGGTAGGGGATCTTTATTGAATCTTAAGTTGAATGCGGAAGTGAATTACGGGAACCCCTCGGCCGGGCAGAAAATGATCACCGATCGTATCGAAGGAATTTATTTTTCGACAACAACAAAGTCCATTAAATCAGGTGATACGGCGATGATCGTTGAGCTGCCGTTTTCTGCGATGCGGATTAATTTTCATGTACGTTAAATCTGATAATCTTAAAAAACTTTATGGAAAAAGCAGGAAAAGAACAAATAGCGGAATGGAAGGCGATGTATGGTGATGTATACCTGATCAGTGTCGACGGTAAAGAAGCTTATTTAAAGCAGCCGAGCCGGAAAATCATCGGTTATGCATCCGTTGCCGGAAAAAACAATCCGATAAAATTCAACGAAGTTATCTTGAATGACTGTTGGTTGGGCGGAGACGAGGAAATAAAAACCAACGATACGTTGTTTTTGAGTGTGTCTTCTCAATTGGCGGAGTTGATTCAAATCAAGGAAGCTGAACTTGTAAAGTTGTAGAGGCTGCCGGAGTCGAAGAAGGGCAATGGCTGAGAATGGCCAATGCCCGGCTTCGATATTACATGCATATTACCGATCCCGACAGCCTGAGTGACGAAGAGTGGTCGGCTCGATATAAAGAATTGGAATGGATTAGAAAGCAGGAGGTGAAAAAATACGAAGATGGCTGACGATATAGAAAAGTCAATGGAAGAGTTGGCGCAGAATACAGAAAAAACCGGAGCAGCGGCAAAAGATGCCGGACTGAAAATCGAAGGGTTTTCCAAAAGTCTGGAAAAAATAAATGCCGTGATGGATGCGGTGAATAAAAGCACGAAAATATTGGTCGAGGATTTGTCGGGTTTTCAAACAACGATTCAAAATCAGGTAATCAAATCTTTTGGCGAATTGGTGGAGCATACAGAGGCTTGGAAGGAGATGTTGGACGGATTTGTCCGGACCGGAGCCGGTTATTGGAATAATATAAAGACAACTTTTCAAGAAAAGTATGATACCGTAACGGAAATGGCAAAAAGTGATTTTGATGCTGTTTCCGATGCTTGGGGGAGTATTAAAAGTGTATTTAAACCGGGTGAAGAAGGTTTTTGGAAAAAGGGTAAAGCGGCGGTTGCTTCCGTACAGGATATTATTTCGAGAGTGAAAAAATGGTCTGAGGTATGGAAAGAGATCACAGAGTTTGGGGAGACAACTTGGGATGCTGTGAAAAAAGATGCGTTGGAGGCTTGGGAAAAAATGTCGGAAGCGTTCGATCAAGACACCGGATGGTTGAAAGAAACTTACGGTAAACTTGCCGGTGCGTTTAAATGGGAAGGTGAAGATAAACCCGGATGGAAAGGGGAGCTTGACAAAATAACGCAAATCGGACAAAATGTTTGGGGCGTCATCAAAGAAACAGGATCCCAAATAGGGGAAGAAGGCGTGAATATCATTGGTGAAGACCTGAAATCTGTCGGTACGGCTTGGGAAAAAATAAAAGAAGTATTTAAACCGGGCGGAAATATCATCAAAGAAGGGAAATCGGCTGTAAGTGCCGTGAAAGATCTTGTCGGGCGCGGTAAATCGTGGGAAAAGCGTGTTGACGGATTCGAGTCGGCAGGATCGGGTGCTTGGGAGATGATTAAAGGCATGGGAGAAGGAGCTTGGACCGGAATATCCGGAATGCCGGAGAAAGCGGGAACGGCATGGGAAGGCATCAAAGAATCTTGGAGTAATTTCAAAAATATATTTTCTCCCGAAAAGAAAACGGATGAGGTGGTTAATAAGGTGATTTCGAAAGATGTTTCGGCGGCTGCCGGTAAAGTGGATGCATTGGTGCCGGCTTCCAATTCGAAATCGTCTTCTTTAGTGGATAAAAACAAGGAAGCAGCGGTTTCTTCGGGAAAAAATTCCGGGATCACTATTAATCTTCAAAAATTGGTGGAGAATATTCACATATCCGGATCGAATTTAAGAGAAAGTGCTTCCCAAATTCAGGATGAAGTGACCGATGCTTTGATCAATGCTTTGAAAATGGCTCAAATACAAATGCAATAATAGGATAATATGGCAATTAACGAAATATCAATCAATAGATTATTAAGCGGTGCAGATGTTCAGAATGCGGTGAAAGACATGGCTGCAATCGTTGAAGAAAAATTGGAGGATGCTGTCAGAACCAATTTTAACGGATTCCCCATGGTATTTCCCTTGTTGATGAAACGTACGGATGAGTCTGTTTACTGGCTGCTTCCCACAGAACCTGAGATTTCGGTGACCGGTCAAAACAACATTGTTACCAGAAGTGTTTCCAAAGGCGATTTGAAAGGCACCATCAAAGAAAATTGGTCTCAAAAAGATTATGATATTGTGATAAAAGGCTTGTTGATGGATCCGGAATCGAAAGCATATCCGAAAAAAGATGTGCAACGGTTGCGTAATTATTGCGAGTCGAAAGTCGGATTGGACGTACAATGCCGGTTCCTGGAAATATTCGGGATCAGTAAAATGGTGGTTACCAAGTGTGAGATGCCTTTTACGGAGGGAGAGAATACTCAAAACTTTACGATCACCGCACAATCGGATGCAAGTTATGATTTGTTTATAAAACTTAACGAGGAGGAGAATAATGTTTAGCATGGATTGGGATATCTCGATAGGGGATAAGTATAAATTGGGAATGCTCGATTCCGTAGAAATATACAAATCCGTTGATCTCTTGTCCGACACCGCGACCATTAGATTGCCCGGAACGGCTTTTAATCATTCGTTGAATGTGGAAGATAAGGTGACGTGCGGTAGTAAGGTGGTGGTGAAGTTGGGTTATAACGATAAATTGGAAGAGGAATTTGTCGGATACGTCCGGGAAATAACCAACGACAACGGTTGTATTCAATTGAACTGTGAGGATCCATTGTTTTTGACGCGGACTTCAATTCCGAATAAAGAATTCAAAAATTGTTTGTTGAGCGACATTATCGCATACATAACGGAAGAAGTGAAAGAAGACATCACGTATGAATGCGATTATAATTTGAAATTCGACAAATTCGTGATCAACAATTCGACCGGCAATGCCGTGCTGAAAAAATTGCAGGATGAAACGCGGGCAAACATTTATTTTAAAGATCGGACGTTACACGTTCATCAGGCATACACGGAAGAGTTCGGGCGTGTGAAATATGATTTTGCCGTGAACATTGAAACGGCGGATTTGAAATACCGGAAAGCAGATCAAAATCCCTATCAGGTGACGGTTGAAGGAACCGGTAAAGACGGGAAAACCATTTCTGTTTCGGTAGGGAAAGTTTCTGACGGGAAAGTTTCTGACGGGAATAGCTCTGACGGGAAAACTTCGAATAGTAAAACTTCGAATAGTAATTCGGATAGTAACGGTTCTGACGGGAAAGCTTCTGACGGGAAAACTTCGGACGGAAAAACTTCGGACGGGAAAGACGACAATTCGAACAAAATTTCGCTGAAAGTGTACGGAATATCGGATGAGGCTTCCTTGAAATTGCGGGCTGAAGAAGAATTGAAACGTTATTCTTATGACGGATATGACGGAGATATCACTACGTTTCTGATTCCGTTTGTTGATGCCGGTTATCTGGCTGAGATTCATGATAAGGATTATGAATATAAAGACGGATGCTATTACATCAATTCTGTGGATACGAAATTTTCATCCGAAGGGGCTGTCAGAAAGGTGCATTTGGGATTTAAAATTCCGGATGAAAAAAAGGAGGAGGGCGCTGAAAATGGATAAATATGCATTATTGGGCGAATTGCTCAGAAGTAACTCGAACCTTTCTGCATTGAACGGAAAGTTGATGGTTGCAACCGTCAAAGAAATTACGGGCGAAAGTTGCACCGTCGATATCAACGGCTTGGAAGTGACTGATGTCCGATTGAAGGCTACCATCAACGAATCGGGAAATTATTTGTTGTTGATCCCCAAAGTCGGTTCTATGGTCTTGTTGGGATCTTTTTCGGGAGATTATCGGGATCTGGCTGTTTTGAAGGTGGATGAGGCGGAGAGAATCGAATACTGTCAGGGCTGTTTGGAGGTTAAAGTGGATAGCGTTGCCGGAAAATTCTCTGTGAATAAAATATCGGGAGAAGGGGAGGATAAACAAGTAGAGGTCGGATTGTATTCCATTTTGATTGATCTGATGGATTTGTTGGAAAATTTGAATGTTAAAACTCCTTCAGGTCCCAGCGCCGGCTTGGTTGGAGCAAGCAGCATACAATTAATGGCGCTTAAAGACAATATTGAAAAAATAATCACCGGTTGAATAAAATGAAAGAATCGACGAAAACTTTATCTGATGATCTTTTAAAGATCTTTAGAGATATGCAGGACATGGATATTTCATCTGAAGATGAAACACAAACGGAAAAAGAAAGAACGGAAGCATTGAAAACATTATCGGATAGATTGGCTGCAGCGATTGCTGGTTATGTTGCAAAAGGCAGGATTGTATATACAAGCGGGCTTGCTGCTCCTAACGGTAGTATTGCTGGTGTTTTTAATAAATCCGGACTTCAATTTGATTAATAAATATAAAATATGAATATGAAAGGAACAGGTATATTAGTCGATGAAACAACATTCGACATGCAAACGGATATCGTTTATGATAAAAACTTGATTGTTCAAGGTCCTTTGATCGGCAATTCAACGCATCAGGACCAGGCGTTTATCTTATATCTTTATCCCGGTGAGTGGAAGGAATTTCCCACGCTGGGAGTAGGTATCGGCGATGCCCGGTTGGATGAAGATTGGTTGGGCTGGAGGCAGCGGATCAGAATTCAACTCGAGAACGAGAACTTTGCGATCAAGGATTTGGAGTTTAATAACATTAATAAATTGACAATCGATGCGGACTATAACAGTTAAAGACCGGCAATCGCTGCTTGACCTGTCGGTGCAATATTGCGGTGATGTGCAAAGTGTATTCGACTTCGCTTTGCTCAACGGCTTGTCGATCACCGAAGAATTGAAAACGGGAATGCAGCTTCAGGCGCCGCCGCCTGCCGTAAAACGGATTGCGG
>JGI24699J35502_11134028_pt1 | contig 25222 bp, 16 predicted proteins | sample TergutMp193P4_FD_35502 | JGI IMG/M metagenome (IMG submission 35502)
TCCACCGATTCATGCCTGCTGCGCGTCCCCATCCGGGCGCGCTGGCCGCGTCTTCGACGTTCGGCAGGCGCCCAGCCTGCCTTCACGTCAGTCGTCTTGCCATCGCACCCGTCTGGTGCCGCTCACGACGCCAGCAATCGGTGGATCCGGGATAAACTATGGGGATGGCGGTGTTCAGTTTCTGGATGATTGTCGCGGTGGTCTGTTTGATCGGCGCGGGTGCGATCGTCTGGTTGGTCCTGCTGCTGATCCGAAGTGGTGAGAAGGAGAAAGATGACGTTTGAGATCGATTCCCGGTTGGACCCGGTGCTTTTGGGTGTGGCGTGGATGATCGGCCATTGGGAGGGTACTGGCAATGGGCATCGTCTTGGCGGGGATGATTTCGAGTTCTCCGTCACCATCGATTTCACTGAGAACGGCGGCAACTATCTTCATTACATCATGCAGCTTTTCGAAACCGACGACCAGGGGGCCTGGTCTCGTTCCCTGGGGATGGAGACTGGTTTTTGGAGGCCGAAGGCGGACGGCGGCATCGAGGCCATCATCGCTCATCCCGAGGGGATCGCCGAAGTGTACGTGGGCACAATCGACGGCGCCAAGATCGAGCTGACCACCGATCTGGTCGCGCGTACCGTCACTGCCGACACTGCGGTGACTGGCGGGCATCGGTTGTACGGCAATGTCGAGAAGGATCTGATGTTCGCCTGGGACCAGGGCACCGAGACCCATGAACTCCAACCCCACCTGTGGGCGCGTCTGAAGAGAGCGTGAACGATGGTTCCCGTCGAATCCGGCGTGGACAGGGGCTTGGCTTGGCATTATGGTGACCCTCTGCGCGAACAGCGTCTGCTGGAGGAGGGTACGGGCATGGTCGATCTCGCCAATCGTGAGGTGGTGCGCATCACGGGGGGCGACAGGGCAGCCTATCTCAATCTGCTTGGTACGGCCAAGCTCGATTCCCTGGCCCCGGGTGAGACGGCGTCCACCCTCTTGCTGGACCCGCAAGGCCATATCATCTTCTTCCTGGCCGTGGTGGAAACCGGGGAGGAGATCTGGGGCTGGACCGAACCGGGGTACGGCCGTGGTGTGGCCGGGCATCTCAACCGGATGAAGTTCCGCATGGATGTGGCCGCCGAAGTACGTGAGGACATGTCCGTGATCTGGAGCGGAACTCCCGTCGACGGGCCATGCCGGCGCGGCACGCCCAATTGTCTGGGCGGGGCGGAGACGTTCGTGTGCTGCGGTGATGTCACCTCCCTCATGGCCGGCGCCGATCCGGTCGGGATGTGGGCGTACACGGCGCGCCGGATCGCAGCCGGGATCCCCAGGATCGGGACCGACACCGATTCCCGGACCATCCCCAACGAGATCGGCGTCCCCTCCGAGAATCTGTCCCTGAACAAGGGATGTTATCCCGGGCAGGAGACAGTCGCGAAGGTGTACAACGTCGGCGCCCCACCCCGCAGGCTCGTACGCCTCCACCTCGACGGTTCCGGGGAGCGTTTCCTCGATTCCGGCGCCCCGATCACCCTCGATGGTGATCTGATCGGGCATGTGGGGTCCATGGCCTACCACCACGAGCTGGGCCCGATCGCGTTGGGGATGGTCAAACGAGAAACCGACGACGATTCAACAGTCCTCGCCGATGGTGTTCCAGCCCGGATCGACCCCCTCGTCCCTCGTGACGCCGGTCTCCACGTGCGTTTTCGCAACACGACACTGCCCCTGAAGTGAGACCATGCGCCTTTCCTCGGTCACCCGGGTATCCTCGATGTGTGAATCGGTACTCTTCAGACGTTCTCGCCCCCGGATGGCGAAAAGCGGGCAAACCTCAAACAACGCCCGTACCCATGGAAATCGGGATGGTTGTGGAAGATCCCCAAAGCGGGTACTGCGGGGCGGTGGTCAAATGGGAGAACGGGCTGGTGGTTTTGGAGGATCGCAAGGGGAAACGCCGCAGCTTCCCTATTGGGGCCGGATTCCTTCTGGAGGGCAGGCCCGTGGAGCTGAAGGTTCCGGTACGCGAGGCGCCCTCGTCCACCCACACCGCGTCGGGATCCCTGATCGCGCAGGCACAGCCGCCCAAAACCGCGCATGAATCCCGGATCTGGGTCGAGGGGATCCATGACGCCGAGTTGATAGAGAAGGTCTGGGGCGACGACCTGCGCTATCTCGGCGTCGTCGTCGAGCCTTTGGGCGGGATCGACCACCTTGTCGACAAAGTCGAGGAGTTCGCCCCGGCTGAGGATCGCCGCCTCGGGGTGTTGGTGGACCATCTGATCCAGGGCACGAAGGAGACCCGGATCGTCAGCGAGGTGACAAAGGGGCCCTACGCTGAATATGTCCTTGTCACAGGGCATCGGTACGTGGACATCTGGCAAGCGGTGCGTCCGCGCGCCCTGGGGATCTCAGCCTGGCCCGAGGTGGAGAAGGGCACCGACTGGAAACGCGGGATTTGCGAGGGGCTGGGGTGGGACTACCGTACGAGCGCAGACATCGCCAGAGCCTGGCGCCGCATCTTGTCAAACGTGAAAACCTGGGAGGACCTCGACCGTCCCTTCGTCACCGAGGTGGAACGTCTCATCGACTTCGTCCAGCCTGAGGATCTGGAAGGATAGAAGATTTCTGCCGAGGATCATTCGTGGGGAGGCACCGACGTGGAGGAGCGTACGATCAACTGGGCGGGGATCTTCTGGGACCGGGCCTCACAGCCCTGCATCGCTTCAAGAAGCAACTCCATGGCGGCCCGGCCGAGCTCCTGGTGATTCTGGCGTACGGTCGTCAGCGGCGGGATGGAACAGTCCGAGCCCTCGATGTCATCGAAACCGACCACCGACATCTGTTGGGGCACCTTCATCTCACGGTCGTTCAACGCCCGTAGAACACCGAAAGCCATCCTGTCATTGGCAGCGAAGACGGCTGTGGGCGGATCATCGGTGGCCAAAAGGGACATTGCCGCGCGGTACCCGGATCCCGAGGACCAATCCCCTTCCACCTGGGGGCTGCGCTCGTACCCCTCAGGTGGCAATGAATCTTTCCACGCGGCGGCTCTCGCCTCGGCGTGGAGATCCCTGTGGGGACCGCGCACATGGGCGATGCGGGTGTGGCCCAAACCCTTGAGCAGGGTCATGGCCTCACAGGTACCGCCGCTCTGGTCGATGTCCACGGTGGAGCGGTCCGGCGGCACAACCCCGGAGGTGACAAGAACGGTTGGCATCTGCCCGCATGCCTGGAGTGTGGCGTCCACGGCTTGTTGGGTCTGGGTGACGGCGATGATCCCGTCCACGCCCTCGTCGATGAAGTGGGAGATGACATTTCGTACCTCGTCGACGTCCCCGTTTTGCAGGCTGGCCATCGAGACCCAGTACCCGTTGACGCGCGCGGTCTGCTCGATGGCGAGCAGAGCTCCCGATGGGCCGGACAGCGTCGTACTGGACACCAGCACGCCCAGAATCCTGCTGTTGCCCGTTGCCAGGGTACGTGCCGCCAGGTTGCGTCGGTACCCGAGAATCGAGATGGCTTCGAGGACCTTGTCGCGTGTCTTGGCCGACACCGACGGGGAATCATTGAGGACCCGTGACACGGTTTGATGGGAGACGCCGGCAAGGGATGCGACATCGGCCATTGTCGGCGATGTTCGGGAAATCTCCATAACAGCAAGTGTAGACTATGTTTCTAATTTTTTTCGAAATGTAATCGCTCACATTTTTGATTGCTCCCCCTCCTTATTGTTATGGAACTGTTACAGAATTGAGTACGGGTTTGTCTTGCTTGAGATCCATTGTGAGCGCTAACATGAAATGGCTTTGATTCGTTGGAAGCAAAGCATCTGGATCCACGAGAGGCTCCAGGTTTCGATACCTAAGTGGGCTTGAAGCACAGTTGGTCAGCCCAGAGAGGATTTTTCATGAAGAAGCATATGATCGTGGCAGGACTTGCTGGTCTGTTGGCCCTGTCCATGGCTGGCTGCTCCGGCGGTGGGGCTGGCGGCACTGACACTGGCGGCGCAAGCCAGAATCCAAGCGACATCACCATCGGCGTGGCCATGCCCACGCAGACCTCGCAGCGCTGGATCGCTGACGGCAATGCCGTGAAGTCCGGCCTGGAAGCCCTCGGCTATCAGGTCGACCTCCAGTTCGGCAACGACGACATCCCGACCCAGACCCAGCAGATCGACCAGATGGTCACCAAGGGCGAGAAGCTCCTGATCATCGCCTCCATCGACGGAACGGCTCTGACGTCCCAGCTGCAGGCCGCGGCCGACGCCGGCATCAAGGTCATCGCGTACGACCGTCTGATCCGCGACTCACCCAACGTCGACTTCTATGTCACGTTCGACAACTACAAGGTGGGCGTCGCTCAGGCCAACTCACTGCTGTTCGGTCTCGGACTGACGGACAAGGACGGCAACGCAGCAGCCGACGCACCGGCTGGCCCGTTCAACATCGAATTGTTCGCCGGTTCTTCCGATGACAACAATGCCGGGTTCTTCTTCAATGGAGCCATGGACACCTTGAAGCCCTACTTCGACAACGGCACACTCGTTGTCAAGTCCGGCCAGACCGATTTCGCCCAGGTCGCGACCCAGCGTTGGGACCAGGCTGTCGCACAGACCCGTATGGAGAACCTGCTGAGCTCGACCTATGGCGGCAACGGAGCAGGGCTCGCCGGCGTGCTGTCCCCCTTCGACGGGATCTCCCGCGGCGTCATCACCGCTCTCCAAGGCGTGGGCATGGGCCCGAGCATCGAGCAGGGACTGCCCATCGTGACCGGGCAGGACGCTGAGATCGCTTCCGTCAAGCTGATCAACGACGGCGTGCAGTTCTCGACCATCTTCAAGGACACCCGCAAGCTCGCCGACCAGGCCGTCACCGCGGCCACGGCGTACCTCGCAGGCAACACTCCTACCCCCAATGACACCACGACGTACGACAATGGCGTGAAGGTTGTCCCCTCCATGCTTCTCGAAGTGGACACGGTCAACAAGGAAGACATCCAGTCTTTGCTGATTGACTCCGGGTATTACACCCAGGCCCAGGTTGAAGCAGGTCAGTGATTGAATAGTGGAAGGGGGGAGGTTCGAGCCTCCCCCCTCATCCATGGAAAAGGAATGTCATGGCTGACAATATCTTGGAGATGAGATCCATCACGAAACGTTTCCCGGGTGTGGTTGCGCTCGAGGACGTGAGCCTCACAGTCAAACGTGGTGAGATCCACGCGATCTGCGGGGAGAACGGGGCGGGGAAGTCGACACTGATGAAGGTGCTCTCGGGGGTGCATCCGTACGGAACGTATTCCGGGCAGATCATCTATGAGGGTGAAGAGGCCAGGTTCCATTCCATCAACGATTCTGAGGCCAAAGGCATTGTCATCATCCACCAGGAGTTGGCGCTGAGCCCGTATATGTCCATCGCCGAGAACATCTTCCTCGGCAACGAGCGGTACAACAAACTCGGCCTGATCGACTGGAGCAAGACCAACGCCGAAGCCGAGGCCCTGATGAACGAGGTTGGGCTGGTCGAGAACCCCACCACCCCGGTCGGCACCATCGGCGTGGGCAAACAACAACTCGTCGAGATCGCCAAAGCCCTGTCCAAAGAGGTCAAGCTGCTCATCCTCGACGAACCCACGGCGGCGTTGAATGACAACGATTCCGAGCACCTGCTCAATCTGCTGCGCAACCTCAAACAACGTGGGATCACCTGCATCATGATCTCCCACAAACTGGGGGAACTGATCGAGATCGCGGACACCATCACCGTCATCCGTGACGGCCACACGATCGAATCCATGGATCACGACGACGCCACCCAGGAACGCCTGATCCGTGACATGGTCGGACGCGACATGTCCCACCGGTACCCCCCGCGCGAGCACCACATCGGCGAAGAAGTCTTCAGGGTCGAAGACTGGACGGTGTACCATCCGACTCAGCCCGGCCGGGTCATCATCGACCACGCCAGTTTCAACGTACACGCCGGGGAAGTCGTCGGCATCGCCGGTTTGATGGGCGCCGGGCGTACGGAACTGGCAATGAGTCTGTTCGGTAGGTCGTACGGCACCCAGATCTCGGGCCGCGTCTACATCCACGGCGAGGAGGTCCACCTGAACTCCGTGTCGGAGGCCATCGACCACGGTGTCGCGTACGTGTCTGAAGACAGGAAGAGGTACGGGCTCAACCTGCTCACCGACATCAAAACCAACATTTCCGCGGCGGGGCTGAAGAAGCTCATGAGCAAGATCTTCGGCTGGGTCAACAGCAACGAGGAGCTGAAAGTCGCTGAGGACTACCGCAGCGCCCTCAACATCAAGACCCCATCCGTCCTGGCCGCCATCACCAAACTCTCAGGCGGCAACCAGCAGAAGGTCGTCCTCGGCAAATGGCTGTACACCGATCCTGAGATCCTCATCCTCGATGAGCCGACCAGGGGGATCGACGTCGGTGCGAAGTACGAGATCTACACCCTCATCAACAACATGGTCGCCCAGGGCAAGGCCGTGATCGTCATCTCGTCGGAGCTGCCTGAGGTCATGGGCATCTCCGACCGTATTTACACCCTGAGTTTCGGCGAGATCACAGGGGAAGTGCCCATCGCCGAAGCCACTCAGGAAAACCTCATGGAACTCATGACCAGAGAAAAGGAAACAGTCAAATGAGCACGCTAGAACCTGACACCATTCCCCAGGCCGAATCGGTTTCCTTCGGGCGGTATCTGTTCGACAACGCCCGCAAGAACGGCATCCTGTTGGCCTTCGTCGTGGTCGTCATCGTCTTCTCCATCCTGCAACCGATGTTCTTGTCTCCTGCGAACCTGACCAATCTGGTTCTGCAATATTCGTACGTGTTGATCCTGGCCCTGGGCATGTTGATGGTGATCGTCCTGGCCCAGATCGACCTCTCGGTTGGTTCCGTCATCGCCCTGACCGGCGCGGTCGCTGCGGTGGTGTGCGTCAAGGGCGGCGCCCCCTGGTGGGCGGGCGTGCTCGCGGCGATCGCAGTCGGGCTTCTGGTGGGCGCCTGGCAAGGATTCTGGGTCGCCGTCGTCGGCATCCCCGGCTTCATCGTCTCTCTGGGCGGCATGCTCATCTTCAGAGGCCTGGCCCAGTTGATCTTGGACTACAAGTCCCTGTCACCGTTCGGCGGCACCTACTACGACATCGCGAATGGATTCATCAACGGACTTTTCGGCGGCAATGGGTACGATGTGTTCACCCTTGTCATCTTCGCCATCGCCGTCGTCGGTTTCGCTGTCTCGCAGTGGCGCGGGCGCATGGGCCAGCTGAAGTACAACCAGGCTGTTTCTCCGCTGCCGTTGTTCATTGCCAAGATCGTGGTCGTCGCCGTGGTCGCCATGGCGTTCGCCTGGCAGATCGCCCACAACAGGGGCCTGCCGTTCATCCTGATCCTGCTGGCTGTGCTGATCCTCATCTACGGGATGATCATGGGCCGCACCGGATTCGGCCGCGACGTGTACGCCATCGGCGGCAACCTGCTGGCCGCCCAGCTCTCCGGTGTGAAAGTCAAGTGGGTCACCTTCTGGGTTTTCGTCAACATGGGTTTCCTCGCCTCTGTGGCTGGCGTGGTCTTCTCCGCCCGTATGAACAGCGCCCAGCCGGGCGCCGGCAACGGGTTCGAACTGGACGCCATCGCAGCCTGTTTCATCGGCGGGGCATCGACCACAGGCGGCATCGGACGGATATCCGGGGCTGTCATCGGTGGTTTGATCATGGCGGTCATCTCCAACGGCATGCAGCTGATGGGTGTCTCCCAGGGTGTCCAACCCGTTGTCAAGGGCCTGATTTTGACCCTCGCCGTCGCGTTCGACCTGTTCAACAAGCGCCGTTCGGCCACAGCGGCCTAAAGAGAGTCTGGCATCATGTCGTCCGAATATGTGTTGGGGATCGAGTTCGGCTCGACCCGGATCAAGGCCCAGTTGATCGATGGGTCCATGGCGGTGGTGGCCACGGGGTCCCACACCTGGGAGAACCAGCTGATAGACGGACAATGGTCATATCGTTTGGACGACGTGTGGGCAGGGCTGCAGGATGCGTACGCCCAGGTGGCCGACCAGGTCCAGGCTGCGACAGGCGAGCCGGTGACGACGCTCGCGGGGATCGGGATCTCCGCGATGATGCACGGATACCTCGCCTTCGACGGCAATGGGGAATTGCTGGTGCCATTCCGCACGTGGCGCAACACGACGACCGCCCAGGCCAGCGAGGAGCTGACGAGGGCACTCGGGTTCGCCATCCCGCAGCGGTGGTCCATCGCGCACCTCTACCAGGCGGTGCTGAACGGCGAGGACCATGTGCCCAACATTCGTTTCCTCACCACGTTGGCCGGGTACGTCCATTTCACGCTCACAGGTGAGAAGGTCGTCGGCGTGGGGGACGCATCGGGGATGTTCCCCGTGGATTCCACCGGATGGGACCAAGACCGGTTGGCAGTCGCACAAGGCCTTTTGGACGCCCACAACGCAGGAGTGGACCTGGCCCGGATCCTTCCCGGGGTACGCGCCGCAGGTCAGATCGCCGGTCATCTCACCGAGACCGGGGCAAGGCTCCTGGATCCCACAGGGCGCCTCACCCCCGGGATCGCATTCGCCCCTCCCGAGGGGGACGCGGGCACCGGGATGGTCGCCACCAACGCCGTCGCGCCCCGCACGGGCAACATCTCGGCGGGCACATCCATTTTCGCCATGGTCGTCCTCGACCATGGGCTGGCCCATCTCCATCCCGAGATCGACATGGTGACCACACCGGCAGGGGACCCCGTCGCCATGGTGCATTGCAACAACGGTGCTTCTGAGATCGACGCCTGGGCCCAGGTCTTCTCACAATTCGCGTCCAGATCCGGCCATTCGCTGGAGACGAACGCGATCTTCGAAGTCCTCTTCGGCGCAGCGCTGGAGGGTGACACCGACGGCGGCGGGCTGATGGCGTACAACTATCTCGCAGGGGAACCCATCACAGGACTCGCACAGGGCCGACCCCTGATCGTGCGTACTCCCGACTCCAGGCTCAACCTGGAGAACTTCATGAGGACCCTCATCATGTCCTCGTTCGCCACATTGAGCCTGGGGATGAAAATACTCGCCGAGGAAGACGTACGCCTCGACTCGATGTTCGCCCAGGGCGGGATCTTCGCCACGGCCGGGGTCGCGCAACGTCTGTTGGCCACAGCCATGAACACCCCTGTCACTGTGGGGGCCACCGCAGCCGAGGGGGGAGCGTGGGGCATGGCCGTGCTGGCCGCGTACGCCTCCGACACGAAGGGACTGGGGCTGACCGAGTACCTCGCACGCGAGGTCTTCGCAGACGCCGAGGTGACGACAGTCATCCCGGATGCGGCGGATCTGGAGGGGTACGGGAGATTCCTCGCAGCCTACGAACGTGGATTGGCCATTCAACGTGTGGCCACAGAGGTTTTCTGAAAGGGAGAAATGATGAATGGTGAGGTCTGGCGATTGCGCCAGGAAGTCGCAGAGCTTCACGGGGAGCTCATTCGTTGGGGACTGGTCGTGTGGACTGCGGGCAATGTCTCCGCGCGGGTACCAGGGGAAGACCTTATGGTCATCAAACCATCCGGGGTTTCTTACGAGGATTTGAATGCGGACACCATGGTCGTCACCGACCTGGAGGGGAACCTGGTCGAGGGGGATTATTCCCCCAGTTCCGACACGTTCGCCCATGGCTACGTGTACCGCCACATGCCCGAGGTGAACGGGGTCGTCCACACCCACTCGACGTACGCGACCGCATGGGCTGCCAGGCGCGAGCCCATCCCGTGTGTGCTGACAATGATGGCTGACGAGTTCGGGGGCGAGATCCCTGTGGGACCCTTCGCCCTGATCGGGGACGATTCCATCGGACGCGGCATCGTCGACACCCTGTCTGAATCGAGGTCACCGGCGGTGCTGATGGCCAACCACGGGGTTTTCACCATCGGCAAGGACGCGCGGTCAGCCGTGAAGGCGGCGGCGATGTGCGAAGAAGTCGCCAAAACAATACATATGGCCCGCCAACTGGGCACCCCCCATCCCATCGACCAATCCGACATTGACAGGTTGTACGAACGGTACAACACGGTATACGGGCAATTGAGCCGAGGGGAGTCAAGCTCGCTTGAATCCCGAGGCGATTGCAGCTCGTTGACGGGGCCCGAAGGGTCCCGAGGCATGGACAGTAAATAATCGATATGGACAGTAAATAATCGCCAACAAGTCGCTCACGAAAGGCAGAATCATGGCACCAACTGTTTGGTTCCTCACCGGGTCCCAGCACCTCTATGGAGAAGAGGTCCTGATCGAGGTGGGGGAGAACTCCCGCAGGATCGTCGAAGAGTTGAACCGAGCCGATCTCGCTGTACCCATCGAATGGAAACCTGTGTTGACAGGCAAAGACGGTATCCGCCGGATGATGATCGACGCCAATTCCGACGATTCATGCGTCGGCGTGATCGCATGGATGCACACATTCTCCCCGGCGAAGATGTGGATCGCGGGACTCGACGCCCTGGACAAACCACTGCTGCACCTGCACACCCAGGCCAATGTGGAACTGCCCTGGGCCGAGATCGACATGGATTTCATGAACCTCAACCAGGCCGCCCACGGCGACCGTGAGTTTGGCTACATCGAGTCGCGCCTGGGCGTAGCTCGTACCACCGTTGTCGGGCATGTCTCGAACCCGCGTGTGCAGGCTGAGGTTGATGTGTGGATGAGGGCCGCCTGCGGGTTCGCGGCGGGACGGGCGCTCAATCTCGTACGCTTCGGTGACAACATGCGCAATGTCGCCGTCACAGAGGGGGACAAGACGGAGGCCGAGCATGTCTTCGGGGTCTCGGTCAACACCTACGGTGTCAACGATCTGGTCGACGCGGTGGCCGAGGTCAGCGACGGGGAAGCCGAGGCGTTGGCTCGTGACTACGAAGACCTCTACGACGTGGCCCCCGAGTTGCGCATGGGAGGGGATCGCCGCGACTCCCTCACGTACTCCGCCAAACTGGAAATTGCGCTTCGCCGTTTCCTGGAGGCCCATGACGCCAAAGCTTTCACCACCAATTTCGAGGATCTGGGAGCGCTGAAGCAGCTTCCCGGGATGTCGGTCCAGCGGCTGTCCGCCGACGGGTACGGTTTCGCGGCTGAGGGAGACTGGAAGACCGCCATCCTCGTGCGTGTGGCCAAGGTCATGGGTGCGGGGTTGCCCGGCGGCGCCTCCCTGATGGAGGACTACACCTACAACCTGGTCGCCGGCGAGGAGAAGATCCTCGGCGCCCACATGCTGGAGGTCTGTCCGTCCTTGACGACCGCGACCCCACGGGTGGAGATCCATCCCCTGGGCATCGGCGACCGTGAGGACCCCGTACGCTTCGTCTTCGATGTCGACCCCGGCCCCGGAATCGTCGTGGGTATGTCCGACATGCGCGACCGTTTCCGCCTGACAGGCAACACTGTCACTGTCGTCGGCCCAGACGAGCCGATGCCGAAACTGCCCGTTGGCCGAGCCGTGTGGGTGCCGGATCCCGACTTCTACACCTCGGCCGCCTGCTGGCTGACCTCGGGGGCCTCCCACCACACGGTGATGTCCACCGCCGTCACTGCCGCCCACTGGCGCGAGTACGCCCGTATGGCCGCCACCGAGTTCGCCCTGATCACGACAGGGACGACGAGGGAGAATTTCGAAGACCGGCTGCGCTGGAATTCCGCGTACTACCGGCTGGCGCGGGGGATCTAACCACCCTGCAACCTTGGTGGGGTCCTTGGAGGCGAGTGAACCAACATCCGTTGTATTGTACTTGTCCAGGGTCGGCATCACTTTCTTGGTCACCACCTGAAGATAGAATCATCTGTTATGACAGGAGAAACCTTCGATATTCGGAGATTCTTCTGTCATAACAGAACTTTGGGTGGCTAATTTTCGAAATTTGCGAGGGATGTGTGCCGAAACCCAGCCAATAGCGTACCAATTCCATTGATGATGCCAGTATTGGCTGGGTTGCGGCCACGAAATCGCCCAAATCACAGCCGGAAGTCTTCCAATACTGTCAGTCGGTCTGAAACGGCTCCAGTATTGGCTGGATTGCGGCCCCGTACAAAGGTCCATCCCCAAGGGAGGGTCTTCTTGGCGGGCAGGAGGGGCGGTAGGGTTGGGACATGGTGTACGAACCTTCAGCCCCGGATCTTCCCCTGTTCGAGCAGGGGCGTCATCTGTTGTCCGTGTCCCAGTTCAACAGGGAGAACCTGCGAGCATTGTTCGACCTCGCTGACGCGGTCGATCCCATCGCCAAGAGACAAGCGGTGTGTACCGTTCTTGATGGCGCCATGCTGGGTTCTCTCTTCTTCGAGCCGAGCACACGTACCCGGTTGAGCTTCGAATCAGCCTTTTTGCGCCTGGGCGGGGAGGTGACCACCACGACCGGGTTCACCTTCTCTTCGATGGCGAAGGGGGAATCCATCGCCGACACCTCCCGGGTCGTCTCCGGCTACTCCGACGTGTTGGTCGTCCGCCATCCCGACGAGGGTTCGGTGGCCCAGTTCGCCGCCGCGTCCACCGTACCCGTCATCAACGCGGGCGATGGCGCCGGCGAGCACCCCTCCCAAGCCCTCCTCGATGTGTACACCCTTGAAAAAGAGCTGACGACAAGGGGAAAGGGTGTGGATGGATGTCAGATCGCCATCCTCGGCGACCTGAAGTTCGGCCGTACCGTCCACTCCCTGATGAAACTGATGAGCCTGCACGAGGATCTCAGGTTCACCCTGTTCGCGCCGGGCGGGCTGGAACTTCCGCCCGCGATTGAGGAGTACGTGATCGCCCGCGGTCATTCCGTGCAGGTCATGGATGACGTCGTGGACGCCGTACGCGACGCCGACGTGATCTACGCCACCCGTGTCCAGCGCGAGCGTATGACCGAGGAGCAGGCGGGCGCCAATGCCCACGGGGACCTGCTCAACAAGGCGATTCTGAGTGAAGCCGGCAACCTCGACGCGATCCTCATGCATCCCCTTCCCCGTGACTCCCGCCCCGATTCGTACGACCTGTCATCCGACGTGGACGACCTGCCGGGCCTGGCCATCTTCCACCAAACCGACAATGGCTTGAATGTACGCATGGCAATCTTCCTCACCGCCCTCGGGGTCTCCATCGAGGCGGTGCACCTGACCACCAAACAACGCCCCTGGAAAGCCACCCTCCGCTGAACACCGCACTGTCAGGCGCTGTTGTCCCAAAGCCAGAATGCTGGATAGAGGGCCTTCCTCCTCGTATTTTTGAACAGATCACCGGTCTTGTTGATCTTTTCTCAAAACCGTCAGTGTTCGTGGCACGGGCATCGGGGTGAACGCAGTCAGATATCTGCCAGGGTGATAGCATGGTGGCATAACTCAGGCAAACATCCTTCAGAGGGGAAGGTGTGAATGATATGGGTACAACCGTGGCCATCACAGGCGGCACAGGATATATTGCGGGATTCATCACTGCGGAGTTTTTGAACCACGGATACGAGGTACGTGTGAGCATCCGCGATCCCGCCAAGATGGACCGCCTCATCCAAGGTCTCGATGGATGGGTGGAGCAAGACTCCCTTTCCCGCCTGACGGGATTCACAGCTGATCTGACCAGTCCGGACGGATGGGCCCAGGGGTTCGAGGGCGCTGATGGGGTGATCCACGTGGCCTCACCTCTCGGGCACAACACTGAATCCGCCAGCCAGCTGACCGCTGTGGCCAAAGGGGGTGTGTTGAACGTCCTTGAGGCGGCGAAGAATGCCGGAGTGGAACGGGTGGTGATGACCTCGTCTGGGGGCGCGTGCACCCCTCGGTCTTCCGTGGGCGCGGTCCAGCTGGACGAGACCTTCTGGTCCGATCCGGACAATCGGGAGCTCAGTTCGTACCGCGTGTCCAAGATCCACGCGGAGAAAGCCGCATGGGCTTTCGCGCAGGACAGGGGCATCCGGCTGACCACGATTCTGCCCGGCTCGGTCTTTGGGCCACTGATGCGCAAGGGCGTCATATCCAGCAATGAGATCCTGAGGCGGTTGCTGGACAAGGAGGTGCCCGCAGCCGCCCGCGTACCCCTGGACATCACAGATGTACGGGACCTGGCCGCCCTGCACCGGCTTGGATTCGAGAACGACGCAGCCATCGGGGAGCGTTTTCTCGCCACCGGCCCGTCCATGTCCCTTCCGCAGATCACAGCATTGTTCCTGGAACATTTCCCCCAGACCAACACACCTGAAGGGATGGTCCCGAATTGGGTGGTACGGGTCGCGGCGGTTTTCATCCCATCCCTGAGACAAATCGTGCCCATGCTGGACAGGCGTTACACCCACACCACCGGCAAGGCCGAGTCGCTGCTCGGCTGGACCCAACGGCCCCCACAAGAAACAGTGCTCGATGCCGCTCAGTCCCTCATCGACTTCGGACTCGTACCTCTCAAGGCGGCGCAGCGGTGAACAATTCGTCACCCTGTTGAGGGTTTTGCCCCTCCCTCTTGTGGAATCTTTCATTGAGGAGGAGGCTTGTGCTATGAACAGCACAGTGGCAGTCACGGGCGGAACAGGGTACATCGCGGGTTTCATCATCGCAGAATTCTTGAACCATGGGTACGAGGTTCGGGCAAGCGTACGCGATCTGGCCAAACTCGACGCGGTCAAGGATGGTTTGTCCGGATGGGTCGATGACGAGGCCATTTCCCGTTTGTCAGGATTTGAGGCCGATCTGACCAGGCCCTCAGGATGGGCGAGGGGATTCGACGGAGCCGACGGCGTGATCCATGTGGCCTCTCCCCTCGGGACAGGCACGGAGTCCATTGACGAGCTGACGCAGATCGCCCAAGGAGGAACGATGCATGTTCTTCAGGGGGCGCTGGACGGGGGTGTCAAACGGGTGGTGATGACCTCCTCCGGTGCGGCATGTACCCCGCGAGTCGCCATCGGCGCGGTCGAGTTGGACGAGAGTTTCTGGTCCGACCTGGACAACCCCGAACTCGATCCGTACCGTGTGTCCAAAATCGCCTCGGAAAGGGCGGCGTGGTCCTTCGCGAAGAACAACGACCTGCAACTGACCACGATTCTTCCCGGTGCGGTGTTCGGGCCGGTGATGCGCGCCGATGTCATCAGCGGTGATGAGATCCTGTTGCGTTTGTTGAACGGCGGCATGCCCGCATCGCTGAAAGTCCCCTTCGAAGTGGCTGACGTACGCGATGTGGCGGTGTTGCACCGCCTCGCCTTCGAGAAGGACGCCGCCATTGGGCAACGTTTCCTGGCCTCCAGCACGACCATCTCCATGCCCGAGGTGGCGAAACTCTACCGGGAGCACTTCCCCCAGGCCAAGACCCCGAAGGGGGTCTTCCCGAATTGGACGGTACGCCTGTTGGCGATGTTCATCCCCTCGTTGCGACAGATGGTCCCCATGCTGGGACGGAAGTACTGCCACACCACCCAGAAAGCCGAATCCCTGCTCGGCTGGACCCGCCACACCCCGCAGGAAACAATGCTGGACGCGGCCCAATCCCTCATCGACCACGGACTGGTGAAGTCCTAGTTTTCAGCCTCAGGAGGGTATCAGCGTCGCAGCGTCATGCTGGTTGGCGAGCTTTCTGTCGAATGTCCACAGTGGGATTGCCCCTTGGGCACGGGCGAACTCAGCGATGAAACAATCGTCAAAGGACAATTTTGGCTTCCCGGCGTAATGCGTCAATGCCGAGATTTCTCAGGGGAATCGACGTGACGCGGACTCGCGTCCTCGCATAGGATCATCTGTGTGGACATATCGCCGGACTACGCGACCCAAGGGTTGACACACGACCAGGTGGACGCGCGCCGTGCGGAGGGGAAAACCAACGCGGTCAAACAGGTGACCTCCCGGTCTTTGTCCCAGATCATCAAAGCCAACGTCTTCACGCGGTTCAACGCACTGCTTGGTGCATTGTTTGTCCTTGTCATCCTGACCGGATCGTACATCGATGGCCTGTTCGGGATCGCACTGGTCCTCAATTCCGTGTTGGGGATCGGGCAGGAATGGTACGCCAAACACAAGCTCGATTCCCTGGCCGTCCTCCATGCGCCCCGGGCCACGGTCGTACGCGACGGCAAGAAAGAAAGCATTGACATCGGGGACGTGGTACAAGATGACCTTGTTTATTTGTCTCCGGGTGACCAGATCCCCGCCGACGGCCCTCTGGTCGCCGTGGACAACCTGGAGGTGGATGAGTCCAATCTCACAGGGGAATCCGACGCCGTCGACAAACAACCCGATGACCAGGTCTTTTCCGGCACAGCGGTGGTCGCCGGGTCGGGGTTGTTCCGCGCGGCCGTCGTGGGGGAGGAGGCCACCGCGCAGAAACTCTCGCGTGAGGCGAAGGTCTACACCCGGGCGTACTCGGAGGTCCAGGCGTCCATCAACACGTTGTTGAAATGGATCACCTGGGTCGTCGCGGCCATGTTCCCCGTCTCGATCATCGCCCAGTACAGGAGCCTCGACCAGGGCACATGGGCCGAGGCAGAGGCACAATGGCGCAGTCTCGTCCTGCGATCGGTGGGCGGGCTGGTGGCCCTGGTCCCCGAGGGACTGGTCCTGTTGACCACACTGGCCTTCCTCCTCGCGGCCCTCCAGCTGACACGCCAACAGGCGTTGGTCCAGGAGCTGCCCGCGGTCGAGGGGCTGGCCCGGGTGGACGTGATCTGTCTGGACAAGACCGGCACCCTCACCCAGGGGGAGATCGTCTTCGACCGGTGCGAGATCCTGGCGGATGGGGACCACGACGAGGCGATGGCCGCCCTCGGCGCCTTCGCCCACGATCCACAGCCCAACGCGACAGCGATAGCCATCGCAGCCGCGGTGCCCCCCAGTACCCATCAGGTCACCGCCCGCGTCCCTTTCTCCTCGACGCGCAAGTTCTCCTCCGCCAGTTTGGACGACGGCACGATCTGGGTTCTCGGCGCCCCGGAGATCGTGGCCGGCGACGACAAGGCTCTCCAGGCCAGGATCGAACCGATGGCCGAGGCGGGAGTACGGGTGGTGGTCCTCGCCAAAGCCGATGCGCTCCAGGAGTGGACGTCGGTCACCCCGGTCGCCCTGGTGGAGTTGAGCGAGGCGATTCGGCCCGACGCGGCGGAGACGGTGGCGTACTTCAAAGACCAGGACGTCGGCGTGAAAGTCATCTCGGGTGACAACCCGGTCACGGTCGCGGCAGTCGCCCGGCGGGTCGGCATCGACTGCGGCGATCCCGCCGAGCCAGGGGCTGAGCCAGGGGGACGGTTCCCTGAGCCAGGGGGACGGTTCCCTTGTCTCACCTTGTCAGGTGCTGATTCAGCGTACGGCAGAGTGGTTGACGCCCGAACCCTTCCAGACACTGTGGAGGATCTGGCCCGGGTTGTGGAGCCGATCACCGTGTTCGGGCGTGTCACCCCCGAGAAGAAGAGGCTCATCGTCCAGGCGCTGAAGCTGGACGGGCACACTGTGGCCATGACCGGCGACGGCGTCAACGACGTGCTGGCCCTCAAGGACGCGGACATCGGGATCGCCATGGGCAACGGGGCCCAGGCCACGAAAGCCGTTGCACAGATCGTGTTGTTGGACTCCAAGTTCTCCCACATGCCGAAGGTGTTGGCGGAGGGCCGGCGCCTCATCGGCAACGTGGAACGGGTCGCCTCATTGTTCGTGACGAAGAACGTCATGGCCGCCTGCCTGATCGTCTCGACGGCGATCTTGGGGGTGTCCTTTCCCTTCCTTCCACGCCACATGACATTGTTGTCCATGCTGACCATCGGGGCCCCGGCAGCCATCCTGGCTCTGGGCCCGAACAAGAGGAAGTACGTCCCAGGCTTCTTGTCGAGAGTCTTGTTGCTGTCGATCCCGTCCGGCATCGCAGCGGGGATGGCCACCTTTTTGGCGTTCACCTGGGGGGTCGGCACACCCGCCCAACGCAGCACCCTCGCCCTGGTCGTACTCTTCATTGTGAATTTTTGGTTGTTGGGCGTCCTGGCCCGGCCATGGAACTGGTGGAAGATCCTCACCATTTCCGTCATGGCGGGACTGGCGTTCTGCGCCTTCTTCTTCCCCGCCGCCCGCCGCTTCTTCGAACTGAGCCTGCCTGTGGGCGAATGGTTCATGGCCATCGCCATCGGGGCGTGCGGGGCCGCCGTGGTCGAGATCGCACACCGCATCCGGCGTGCGCGAAGCATCAGCTACCCCGTGCGCGTCAGGGACGAGGCGCTCGCTCATCCAGATTGAGAAACGGCCCGGGCATGGGCGGCACGGGCGGGCGTACGGCCAACTCGTCGTACGCGAGTCGGATGCCCTGCTCGACGGTGGCGCGGTCCCACGGCCATTCCAAATTGTCGTACTCATACGCCTGCTCGACCGGCACCTCCTGGCGGAAGCACCATTCGGCCTGGTCCCAGATCGCAGCCAGGCCCACACGGAAATGGGCGACGGCCCCGGGCCCCACGCAACCTCCATGGCCGAGGACGACCACCGTGTCAGGTTTGAGCAGCGAGGTCAGCGCGTCGAGGGATTTCACCCACCCGTCCAGGTCGGAGGTCTCATCGAAATGGGGAGGCCCGGTTTCCACAAGATCGCCGACGATGAGGGCGGAACGTTCAGGAACGGCGACCACGAGGTCACAACGGGTGTGTGCGGGGGTGAAGTCGGCGATTTCTACGGTCATCCCGCCCAGATTTCGTACGGCGATCAGCGACAACAGCGTTTCTGGAATCCCGACGTCGTCGATGTCGATCCCATGGTCCGCCGCCCAGCGAAGGTTTTCGGCGCATCGGATGTCGTCGGTGAAGCGCTCGCCCGCGACGGTGTCGAGCCCGGCGAAAGCGGACAACCCGAAAGCATGGTCCCAGTGCGCGTGAGTGAGAACGACCGTTTCCAATGGACAGTCGGCGAGGTCGGCGATCTTCTGGCGGATGTGCATTCCTTGCATGGGGGTGGAGCCGGTGTCCACCAGCAGGCACCGGGAACTGCCCACGACAACGGTCACTGTGACGTCTTCCTGGTCCAGAATCGCCGTGAAAATTCCAGAGGCTGCCTGGATGTACTTCATGGTTCAAGCCTAACCGATCCCGTGGATGTCTTGCGCGGGAACGGAAATCCATAGTAGGATCAAGATAACAGAAGAATGTAAACAGATATCATTCAAGAGGGGCGATCCAGGGGGATGCCACAAGCACAATCAAAATGGGGAGTATGGGAACCTTCTCGGTGAAGGGGGAAATCCAACATCTCAACAATTAGAGGGAAGTCCGCATGCACACGGGAGGGTGCGCGGGGCGGGAGCAAGGCATAGAGATGTCCGCAAAATGGGGGAGTCTTATGTCACATAAAAGAAGTACGACATCACGTACGTGCACAGCCAGGTCCTCGTGACCTGACGAATTTTGGAGAAACAAAGACATGAGCAGGTTTAGGGCAGGGAATACCACCCAAAGGGGAGAACACTCGCAAGGCACAGCAAGGAAGCTGTTGGCCGGATTCGCATCTTTCGCACTACTGGCCGGGATAGGCATTCTCGGCGGGGGAAACCAAGAACTGATACCTGAAGCCCAGGCGGTTCCGGCAGCGGGAGGCCAGCCGGCATCCCACAACGACGGGGAGCCGAACTGGCAGATCATCCCGAACTACAAGGCTATATGGAAGTTCCCGCTCACCGATGACGCGGTGTACTGGGCCACGTTGTCGTCCGATCCTCCAAGCACTGCCACATCAACACCGATCGGGACCCAGGCGAACATGTTGTGGCAGGCCTACGACTGGTCGGCCGACATGACGACCTACAAGACCCGCGCGGTGATGGCGTTCAAGAAGGTGGCGAACGGAGCCCCCCAGGTCACCGATCAGAACTTCCGGACCCAGGCGATCGCCCGAATCGGTGGGACCATGAACAATCCGGGCGATCCCCTGTCGATCTATTTCTGGGACAACAATGCTCCGGCAAGCAACGGAGGCCTGTCCTGTTCCAGCAGGCCGGGGCACACCCCCATGATCAGAATAACCTCGAGCAATGATCCCACTGCAGAGATGGATGTTTATTGGACCTGTGCCCCCATCCCTGATCGCTATGTCGGCTCCACTGGATTCTCCCCGCGTTTGGGCACCGGAGAGTCCTATGGCGGTGAAGCCGACCAGCTCACAGGTAACCTTTACATCCTGTCTGGGCCTGGTGGCTACATCGACAACCGGAACATCACTGGCAGCAACCGTTTCGCGGCCAGCACTCAGAATCAATGGATCTTCCTTGTGTGGAACCCGATCACTGGCGACTACTCACTGTCTGGTTCGCCGCAACCGGGGGACTGGTACCAGGGAATGACGACGGTTCCCCAAGAGAGGGTGAAAGTGAGAGCCGGGTCGGCCGACGAATCAACGAACGCCAACCCTAATGCCTCATCCGACTTCGCTTTGGACGCGGACGGGAACATCTACTCCTACTCGGGCCGTACGGTCACCGCTGGCGGTAATGAGCGCAACATGTCGATTGTCCGCCTGGAGCCGGCGCGCGACAAGAATGGGAACATCATCGACGGGAGCGCGGGCAACCCATGGCGGTACTATGTCTCGGCGAAGATCCGCAGGGATCCCGCTCAGAGCAGAATTGGCTGGCAGGCAGCCAACTCCATCTACGGCGAGGCATTCCTCAACGGCAATCTGCTTCTGGGCGCCAGCACAGGGATCACCGGCTTCTCCACCCTCAACCCTCCTGCGACAGCGACTGCGGGATATGACGGTACGACACGAATGATCAAGATCAATCCGCTCACCAGCATCGCCTCAGCCGTGTGGTCGATCCAAAACGATGAGATGCCCGCGTCGGCTCGTGCCCAGGCTGACGACGACGCCTCGGCGCAGCAGGCCCAGGTCATCTCCGGGTACCTCTACAATGACGCCAATGGCGACGGCGTGGTTTCCGAGACCGAGATGTACAACGATGTCAACGGGGACGGGGTGATCTCTGAGGACGAAATGGATCCGAAGGGAATCCCCGATCAAAACGTGGCGTTGTACGATTCCTCGTACACGCTGCTATCCGTCCAGCAGACCGACTCCTCCGGCAGGTTCGACTTCATCGTGACGGGCTCCGGGGAGCGGACGTACTATGTGCGTCCAGTCCAGGTACAAGCCCCACTGACCGACGGCGTGACAATGGTCAATGCTGTACAAACCTGGGGCGCGGGTTCCACGAAGACCGGGTTCAACGCGACAGGCAACCCGTTGGTGAACACCGTCGCCGTCCAGTGTGTCGGCGCAGCGGCGATCACCACCACTGACGGGGCCGCGTGCCAGGGGGCGAAGGATCCCAACTCGGTCGACGAGCCGTTGGCCGTGGACGGTGACGGCAACTTCATCCTGGGAGGGGTGAGTTCCCCGGACCAGTGGATGACCTACGCGAAGGCGACTCTCAACACTGATCAGCAGGTGCCCACCGCTGAATTCGGGTTCACCACAGTGGGTTCCTATGGCGACTCCCCGGTCGGCCCGACCACAGCCAATGTCCCGGGCCACATCAATTCGGTCTCTTCTGTGTGGCTGGGTGACAACCCCGGATCGTACGCCGGTCCGGTGACCGACGATTCCCACGCCAGCGATGACGGGGTGTTCATCTCGTCTTATGCGGGCGACATCCCGCTGCAAGGCACGTTGGTGGCCGCCGGGCGTGACTACACCTTGTCAGCCGCTGTTTCCGGCAACCAGGCAGCGAATGCGAGCGTGACAGGGTGGATCGGTTCGGGCAACTCCTGGACCCAGACGGCCATATGGAATCCCACGCTCACCGACGGCGTGGTCACAGGCATCGCGGACTTCCCGTCCTCAGGTGCGATCGCCGGGGCTTCGACGATGTACTTCCGTGCTGACGCATCGACGGTTCAGATCGGTTCGCCGACAAATGCGAATGGCGAATACTATTCCGCCAGCGGCGCCTGGATGACCCCGGGCGAGATCGAGGACTACTCCCTTGTCGTCGCGGATTCTGTCTACCGACCGGCTGTGATGACAACCAGCGGCTCGGGCACCTTCCAGGTGGACGGCCAATCATTGACAGCCCAAACGAACCAATACACGATCGGTACGGCGAAGGTCGCCCAAGTGGACGGGTCCCAGCAGAAGTCGATCACGGCCACCGCTCCCGACGCCTCGTGGATCCTCCAAAGTGCGACAGTGAAGGATGTTGTCACAGGTGTGGTCGTGGGCAATCCGGAAACTGCGACCAACGGTTTGACCACTGCCGTGTTCTGGACCCCTCAACCCGGCGATGACGTCGTCGTCGATTTGGTGTACGGAAAGGCTCCCGATGAGAAGACATCCACGCTGGTTTTGAACAAGGACACAACTGGTGTGGGCACACCCATCACAGGCACTGTGACAGTACGCAGTTCCGACAACCAGCCTTTGGCTGACCAGACCGTGAGCTTCGCCCATGCGTCGGCGGACACCACCTTGTCGAGAACCTCATGCCTGACCAATATCGATGGTGAATGCACGGTGGACATCATTTCTGACACGGCGAAGACGTACCCGAATGAATTGTCGGCCACAGTGACCATCGGCGGGGAACAGCTTCAGGTGAATGGTTCTCCGGCGACGGTGACCTTCAAGGCCGACAAGGGTGATTATAGGCAGTCCGTCTTGTCGGTGAGCCCTGCGAGCCCCCAGCAGGTCGGCACCCCGTACAAAGCGACTGTGACCGTCAAGGACGGCAGCGGCAATGTCGTCAGCGACCAGGATGTGACCTTCACGGTTTCGGTGAACGGCACAGTCATCGGAACTGACACGTGTACGACCCTTGCTGACGGCACGTGTTTCCTCACCGAGACCAGCCCTGTGCCAGGGTCTTTCCAGATCAACGCCAAGATTCCCGATGAGAATGGCACGCTGCGCGACATTCAAAACTCTCCGACGACAGTGGTGTACTACGCCGGTCCGCCATGCGTGGTGGAAGCCGGTTGTACCCCTGATCCCGGTGTGACGAACATCACCCATGTGGCGGTGACCTCCGACCGGATGGCCAACGACGGCGTGACCCCGGACCAGATCACGGCGTACACCTATGACAAGGCTGGCAACCCGACCACGGGCACAGTCACCATCACCACGACTGATGGGTTGCTGAACCTGGCGGGGTCGGCGATCATCACCAGCGACGTGACAGGGCAGGGCACCATGAATGCCACCTCGACTGTCGCCGGCGTGCATTACGCGAACGCCTTCATCGACGGCACGGAACTTCGGGACCACGGATCCCCCTTGGCCCTGACTTTCCTCGCCAACGCCCCCCAGCCTGACAAGTCCACGCTCACGGTCACCCCGACCCCGCAGAGGGTCGACCAACTGGTGACCGCTTCTGTGGTGGTCCTCGACGCCAATGACATTGCCGTCGAGGGCGCGACGGTGAACTTCACTGTCAGTGGCAGCGCCCGATTCACGGGTCTGTCAACGTGTGACACGGCATTCGACGGGACGTGTTCAGTGACGTTCACCGACTCCAAAGCTGAACAGGTCACCGTGCATGCTCTGATCGGTGTGGTTGACGTCATCGACTCGCCGCAGACGGTGACCTTCACCTCTGGCGACGTGTGCGTCTACCCGGCTTGCACCCCTGATCCCGATGTGGACAACTCCCACCGTACCCGTGTCGAGATGACGACCCAGGATTCGCCTGTGGGTGGTACGGATGTGGCCACGGTGTACGCCTTCGACCAGCACGGCAACCCGGTCATCGACGCGGTCGTGGCGTCGACCACCACAGAGTCGGCATTGTCGATTGCGACAAACATCGCCCGTACGAGCAATCAGGGAACATCGACCGTGAACTACACCGCGAACGCCGTCGGGGCCTACCAGGCCGAGGTGACCATCAACGGTACCCCCGTGGCCTACCTGCCTCAGGGCGCGACCCAGATCGATCGGTCGAAGTCGTCCCCGGTGATAGCGAACTTCACATCCGGCTCTGTGTGCATGCCGCCCGCGTGCACCCCGGATCCCGATGTGGACAACGCCCATCGCACCCGTGTGGAAGTGACCACGAATGACACCTCGGTCGACGATGGTGTGGATATTGCCACCGTGTACGCCTTCGACCAGCAGGGCAACCCGGTCTCAGGCGCCGCAGTGGCGTCCACCACGACCGATCCCACTCTGGTCATCGGCTCGAGCATTCCGCGTACGAACGCCAGCGGCACGACAACAGTGTCGTACACCTCGAAGAAGGCGGGCGAGCACAAGGCGGATGTGACGATCGACGGGTCGCCTGTGGTGTTCATCGCCCAGAACCAGACGGCCCCGGATCCGTTGAAGTCGTCCCCGGTCACGGTGAACTTCGTCGCCGGTGAGGTGTGCATCGCACCCGCGTGCACCCCCGATCCCGATGTCGACAACGCCCATCGCACCCGTGTCGAGGTGACCAGGGACCTGCAGTCGGTTGAGAACGGTGTCAACCAGGCGACCGTGTACGCCTTCGACCAGCATGGCAACGCGGTCAGCGGCGCCGTCGTGGGATCCACCACGACTGACTCTGCATTGTCGGTTGGCGCTGGCATCGCCGCGACAAGCAGCAGCGGAACATCGATCGTGTCCTACACCTCGACCGTGGTCGGACCGCATGTCGCAGCTGTGACGATCAACGGGTCGCCCGTGGTGTACATCCCGCAGGGCCAGACGTCCAGGGAGGACTCCAAGTCGTCCCCGATCACGCTGACCTTCGTGCCGGGCAGTGTGTGCATGCCACCGTCGTGTACCCCTGATCCCGATGTTGACAACGCCCATCGCACCCGCGTCGAAGTAACAACGAATGATGCTTCCGTGGATGGCGGAACAGATGTTGCGACGGTGTACGCCTTCGACAGAGGCGGCAACGCGGTCGAAGGGGCGACGGTCGGATCGACTCCGTCTGATTCGACGCTGACCGTTGTCGGGAACATCATCACGACGAACAGCAACGGCGAGTCGAGGGTGACTTACTCCTCAACCAAGTCCGGCGAGCATCAGGCTGCCGTGACGATCAACGGGTCGCCGGTGGTGTTCATCCCGCAGGGCCAGACGGTCAAGGACGACTCCAAGTCGTCCCCGGTCACGGTGAACTTTGTGGCGGGTGAGGTGTGTGTCTATCCGGCGTGTGAGCCGAATCCGGATGTGGACAATGCTCATCGTACCCGTGTCGAGGTGACGACTAATGATCGTCCGGTCCAGACGGGTACCGATGTGGCGACGGTGTATGCGTT
>JGI24699J35502_11134027_pt1 | contig 24996 bp, 25 predicted proteins | sample TergutMp193P4_FD_35502 | JGI IMG/M metagenome (IMG submission 35502)
GGACGTTATATCGGTAGAAAAACACCATTCCTTCACTCCCCGTCCCGTCAGGGACAACATGTTTTCCTTTTCACATTACGTCCCTGACGGGACTTTGATCACCGGAGGATTTTTTCTCTCTACCAATATGTTGTCCCTGACGGGACAAGGTGAATGATGCCGGATTTTTCTACCAACATTCTGCCTCTGTGGGACGGAAAACAACATTTTTCAGGACGGATTTTTCAAAAAAATGAATATTACATTTTTTACACCCCATCTACATAGGTAGGTACAACATTCGATAATCATTAAAAATTATTCATATAATATCGCAAAATGCGCTGGAATATCGCCTGTTTGTACCGGTTTCCATTTTTGTTTGCCGTTTTTGTCGAAACAATAAAGTTCGCCGGGATAGACATAATTTGTCGCATCGGTTACATAAATATCTTTTGTAACGGGATTAACCATAATGCCGTAAGGGATTTGTATTTGAGCATCGGTGCCGTCGGTAATGAAATTACGACTTACAATTTGTTTTTTTGCCACATCGACAATGCCGTAAGTTACTTCGTCGTTCATACTGATATAACTCCATTCGGCGCTACAGATATAGAGCGAATCGCCGGAAATGCAAAAGTCAGATACCGCGATGTCAAGTTTTCCTTCCACTTGATCAGTATGCGTATTCACCCAAAAAAGTCCGGAAGGAGTATCGTAATAGTCTCCGCGGGAAGTCACCCACAGATTCCCGTATTTATCGGCACGCACACGATGAAGATTGATGGCGACTTCAATGCGTTTTATTTCGGTAAATGTGGCAAGGTCGATGACGGAAAGTGTATTTTCATAGTTCGGAAACATATATCCGCCCGAATTGGCCACATAGATTTTATTGCCGACAATTTCCAACTCATCCGGCTGAAAACCGACCAAACAGCGACCGACAATTTCCAAAGTTGCTGTATCCACTTTGGCGACATAGCCTGACTGTTCGTAGTTTGGATTTAGTTGAACAGGTCCCGCGTATGAAGTAATGTATGCGTAACCCTCGTGAAATTTAATGTACCGGCAGTTGGGAATGTTGATTTGCCCCAATCGTTTAACCGTAAATTTATCCATCACTTCCACCTTGTTCGAGCAATTAATAACGGCATAGAGTTTTGAGCCGTAAATAGCCAAATCGTTGCCTACATCGCCCAATTCTTTGGGAACGGTGGGGTTAGCATCGGCATAAATGTTACGACGGTACTCGCCTGTGGCAAAGTCGAAATAGTCGAGCGTGGACTTGTTATTGCCCATATTTCCCTCGTTGAGGAGGTAGAAACCGAGCATAACCCTCTCGCCTTCCGCAGGGGGAATTACGCTGTCGGGTGGCGCGACGGGAATGACTACGGTATGAATGATTTCTTCCTCTCTGTTACAAGAAGCAAAAAGCGAAATGATGCCTGCCATTAACCATAAAAAATTCTTTTTTCTCATATTGTCCTTTTTTTATTTCCAAAAACAAAAAGCGTGTAAACCTTCTTATATTGGTTTACACGCTTTTTAATGTGCTTTTTTAGAAAAAATCAAGAAACTATTTCTCTGCCATAAGTAATAATTTCATGTACAAACGGATTGGAGATTTCAAATTCTTTTTCACGAAAAGGGTGCGGTTCTATGCGGGTATCAACTTTTCGTGTCAGTTTCATCAATTCCACTTGCCTGTCCAAACGGTTGTCATAATCAGAGAAAACGATGGCAATGTCAATGTCGCTGTCTTCGTCAGGAGTCCCCTTTGCATACGAGCCGAAAAGGATAAGTTTCTGAAAATCAAAACTATCTTTTACTATTTCGGCATATTTTTGTGCAATATTTAAAGCATCTTTTTTATCCATTGCTGCAAAATTTTTATTTTTTCAATCCAATGCTTAACGATATTGTCTGTATCCAATTGCAGATTATCCATTTTTTTGAATTTGCATGAATTTAACATTACAAAAGTACAATTTTTTTCCGAAAAATAATTACATCAAAAAATCGTGTAAACCAATATGTCAAAGAGCGTTTATAATTTTTATTTTCTATATTTCCATTTTTAAAATAAGTTTATAATTCCGTCCCGGCATCGGATAACAAGTTATCACTTCGTATACTTGATTGAGCATATTGTTGATTTCTGCCGAGATTTTAAGTCTCCCCGGATCCTCCCCAAAGGGAGACTTTTTGAATTTGAATGTTTTTCCAAGCGTCATATCGTGCGTGTACCAAGGCGGTGAATAGTTTTCGCGAGTGTTTGCCGGGTTGTGATACCGCTCGCCGACATAAATAAAGCTGTAATTCAAATCCCAAGTCCGCCATTGGGCATAAGCAATCGCCGAGCCGCTGTGCCAAGGAATATAGTTGATTTGACCGCCGTACCATTTGCTGTTTTTGTCTGTGAAATCCTGTGCTTTTTGGAAAGTATAATTCAGGCTTGTATTTATCTGAATATCAGCGGGAAAATTCCAAGCAATTTGTGCCGAAACATCAATGCCCCGAATTTCTACATAGCCCAAATTCATCATTTCCCATCGATACAAACTGCCGCCGCCACTACCGCCTTTCGGCGTGGCGACAATCTTATCAATCACCTCATTGTAGTAAGCATCGGCGCGAAAGTTCAAATAATTGATAATTCCTTTTTTTAACTGTTTATCATATTGAAAACCAAGATTATACTGCGTGGTAAATTCGGGGCGGAGGTTGATGTTTCCAATATGGGTGTAGTATAAATCGTTGAAAGTCGGCATTCGGAAAATGCGTTTGTAGAAGGCGCGGAAATTCAAGTTTTGTCGTTTCAACGGTTTGTACGACAAAAAAACGGCGGGCGTAAATTCCTGCTTATCATCAGGTTGATATGCATCTTGTTTTTTGACATTGTCAAAAATGAATGTTCCCGAAAAACTTGCCTGTCCTTTCAGTTGCCGCCATTCAAAAGCCGTTGCCAATACTGCAAGCAGGGTATTTCGTGTGGGGTAAACAAAATCTTCTAAATTTGCATCAAGCGTATTCCAAATATAATCAACGGATAAATTCATGTCCCAAGCGGGAAGAATAGAGTATTTATTGGATGTAGAAATATAAAATTCCTGTTGAGAAAAACGATTGTCAACCCAAAGCGTCTTGTCGGCACGACATCCGGCATCGTCCCACGCAATTGTATCTAAATTGAAATAGCGCATCCAATCATTTGAATATTTGGCGTTTACCAAAAAGTCGTAATTTTTAAACAGTTGTTTCTGAAAATTGCCCTGCACAAAGGCGTTTCTGTCCCATTGCCGCTGCGGATTATACCACACATTGCCTACGATTGCCCCCGGAAGTCCTTTTTCCGAATTGTAGAAATAGCCTTTGATATTCCAACTTCCCTGTTCGAGATAGCCGTTGAAACCGCCTTCGAGACGCAGGGAATGAATATCGCCGTTCTCGCGAATGGCGGTCGTATCGTTGGCAATGCTGCCGTCGGAATTGTACCGCGTATGGCGGTATTTGTATTTTCCCGACGAGTAAACATATTCGGCATTGAGATTCGACGAAATATTTTTGTTGATTTTTTGTTCCCACAAAACAGAGGGATTGACAAGGTCGAAAGAGCCGGTGCGGAAATAGGAAACGAAGTTGGTCTTCTTGTTTCCCGCAAATTTCGGGCGGCGAGTGCGCAGATAAACCGTTCCTGCCGAGCCGAAATCTTTGGCGGATTGGAAAATCTCGCTTTTCTGACCGTTGTAGAGGCTTATTTCTTCAATGAAATCCAGCGAAAATCTCCCCAAATCGACCGTGCCGTTTTGTGCGTTGCCGATCTCGATGCCGTCATAGAAAACGCCCAAATGGTTCGTCCCCATACTGCGAATATCAACGGTTTTCAGCCCGCCGATACCGCCGTAATCCTTGATTTGCACCCCCGAAAAATAGCGGATCGCATCGGCAACGGAAAAACTGCTCAACGCCTCCAATTTCTCGCCCGAAAGTTGCTGTGCGGGAATTACTTCTTTGTAAGACCGTGCAGTTACGACAACTTCGTCCAAGACATTCTTGCGGATGCTGTCTTTACGCTCTTGCGCAAAAGCAAAAGAAGTGATGAATAAAAAAACCGGGAGGATAAAAAACGTTATCCCAGACTTGCCCGGAAAAACAAAAAACATACTGCTGCATTGATTTAATGATCAATCAGCTTTCGATGTTGAAAAATATGTTTGGAAAAACCGGCATTGAAAGTATAAGAAAGCGATATAACCGCTGCCAAATTTATTCACAAGCTTTATTCCTCGAAAGCTTTAAAATATTATGATTCGGCAGGTCTTCTGACTTACTCCCGTTTTTACACGCCTTCCCGAGACTGAACTAAAAATTAAGAATGAAGAGTTAAGAATGCAAAACTTAACTTTTAATTTTTAATCTTTAACTCAAATTCAGTGGCTTGAGCTTCGTGTAAAACGTTATAAAGAGCTTACAGCAGCGGGTCTGTTCAGGATTTTCACCTGATTCCCTTTTAATTTCGCACACCGGAATGATGTACAAAAACCAAATGCGAGGCAAAGGTAGAATTTATTTTCGGGTAGTATTCCTTTTTTTGGAAGAAAAAATTTTGGATTTTATCTTCCCCAAAAAAAATCCTCATAACTACTGCTGATTATCAGCGAGTTATGAGGATTAATACGAGGTACCTGGCGGATTTGAACCGCCGTAAACGGTTTTGCAGACCGGCGCCTAACCCCTCGGCCAAGGTACCGTTTTATTTTGCGTCGGCAAAGGTAAAACTTTTCCCGAACAATCAAAAATCATTCGAAAAGTTTTTCTTCTTGGTGTTTGTATAATTCTTTCAATATCAAAGTATTCATAAAATAATGTTAAAAATATCTAATGAAATCGCTGATTAAAAACAAAAGGTAAAAAAATTAATGTATTTTTGCGTGTTATAATTCAATTATTTATCCCTTTAAACATATGAAAAAGATTACTAAAGTTGTTCTTACGTCATTCTTGTTCATTGCTTCATTTACGGTTATGCGTGCTGAAAATGCAGGGAACGCGCCAAGTAACATCATTGATATAGATAAAAATGCTTTTTTGGAAAAGGTGTTTAATTACGAAAAAAATACCGAATCATGGGTATATGAAGGATCAACCCCTTGCATCATCAGTTTTTACGCGAATTTTTGTGGTCCCTGCCGGCGCCTGTATCCGACATTAACGGAAATCGCCCGGGAATACGGCGATAAGCTCATTATTTACAGGGTGAATGTCGAGACGGAAAAAGAACTTGCCGCAGCATTCGGAATCCAAGGTATTCCCTTACTTATTTTTGTTCCGGTAAAAGGCAAACCTCAAGCGGTAACCGGTATTTTACCCAAAGAAAACATCGAAAACATCGTTAATTCTTTCTTATTCGGAATAGAATGAAAAGTTTTATTTTCCTGTTCCTGTTCATTTGTTCTTTCGTGTTTTCTATAAACGTTCATTCTCAAGGGAAGGGAATTATCGAACCCGATTATGAAGTAATAAAGGCATCCGTTTCCGATCCTTCGGCTTCCTCTTATTATCCCAAATTAATGAAGCGCTATTTGAATTATGATGAAACATTGACGGAAGATGAATTCAGGTTGCTGTATTACGGCTTCATTTATCAGAATAATTATGATCCTTACAGTCCGTCGATGGAACATAACGCATTAGCGCTTTATCTGGAAAAAGAAACGTTGGATACGAAAGATTGCGATGCCATCATTAATTATGTCAACATATCGATGATTGATTATCCGTTCAATTTTCATCTTTTAAGAATGTCGGCTTATGCGTTGCATCTCAAAGGAACCCATGTCGAAGCCGATAAACGGATAAAGATATTGGACGGAGTGATCCAAGCCATTCTTTCGTCGGGCGACGGAAAAAGCATGCGGACGGCCTTTCATGTGATATACACGCAGCATGAATACGAAATTGTAAATTATCTCGGATATAATGCCGAATATCAGACACTTAATAATATCTGGGACATTATATCCATTTCCAAAAACGACGACAAAATTCCGGCTCTTTATTTTAATGTCGGAGAAATGTTGGATGCATATAAAAGAAAAACCGAGAAAATAAATTCGGGAAGAAAAAATTCGAAAACGGACGAATAAATTAAATACATGAGTCTGTTTTATCGGGTTTTTCGGATGTTAAAAACAGGTTTTTCAGATAAAAAATAAGTAATTTGCAAAAAATTAACGATTTAATGAATAACCATTTAAAATTTTACTTATTTTTGACGTTCCAAATGATTGTTTTATGGGTGTAACCCCATGGAAACATGAAACTTGGGAGCAGAATTTATTGGGTTACTTATTGACTGCTCAATTGTTTACTTTATTATAAAATTAACCATTTTAGTTATGATGAACAATAGTATGAAACTCTACTTAATGTCGGTAATATGTTTGTTATGTATTTTTCCGACAATGACGTATGCGATATTTCCTTCACAAGAGGAAGAGAAGGAAAGCGTTACCACAATCCTGAATGACAGGATGAACGAACAGCTGGCCGAATTAAGGCAAGTTCCGAAGCTTTATGTCGAATCTTTCACGGACGAAAGAGGGTATATGGGGATAAGGGTTACGTTTGACCAAAGTTATTTGATCGGAGGCGGCTTTTTGGTTTTTAACCGCACAGCCAAAACTCCGATGAGAAATCTGGCTTCTTCCCTCGGGGGATTCGCGGGAACGGATGTCATCATCCGCGGATATGCAAAAAACAGCGAATTGTCGCAAGGTTGGGCAAGATCACTCAAGAATTACTTCATCAGCGACGCTAACGTCAATGCTCAACGAATAGCGACCGAAAGCTATGTCGGCGTTCCCGGTCGGCTTGAAGTAACGATCAGGGTCGGACGAAGAATGATTCAAGACGCTCAGAACGGAGTCATCGATTAAAAATAAATACTGAGTAACAGAAAAAACTGAATAACCGGGTACCGCTCTGTTATTCAGTTTTTCTGTTTATATTCAGTCATTCAAACTTCAGTTATTCAATTATTTCGTATGAAACGGGCATTATTTATCGATCGGGACGGAACGCTGGTTACCGAACCTCCTTTCGATTATCAATTGGACAGTTTGGATAAATTGGAATTTTATCCGAAGGTTATTCGCAATCTTTATTTTATCCGAAAAAAATTGGATTTCGAATTTGTCATGGTGACCAACCAAGACGGTTTGGGTTCGGATTCCTTCCCGGAAGATACGTTTTGGCCGGCTCATATCTTCATGTTACGGACATTTGAAAATGAAGGAATTATTTTCGACGATATTTTAATCGATCGTTCTTTTCCCGAAGATAACGCTCCCACCCGTAAACCTCGTACCGGTATGTTGGAAAAATACAGGTCGGGCGAATATGATTTGGCCGGTTCGTTTGTCATCGGCGATCGGACAACAGATGTGGAACTGGCGAAAAATCTGGGTTGCAAAGCGATTTTTATGAACGATTCCGTTGTTTTGCCCGAAAATCTACAGGTTGTATGCGCCCTTCAAACAACCGACTGGGACAAAATAACCGAATTTTTGTTTGCCGGTGAACGCATTGCCGAAATCCGGCGCGTCACCAAAGAAACCGATATTTTTATCCGGTTGAATTTAGACGGAAACGGGAAATGCGATATCCGGACGGGATTACACTTTTTTGATCACATGCTGGAACAAATCGGAAAACATTCGGGAACAGATCTGACCATTTATGTAAACGGCGATCTGGATGTCGACGAACATCATACCATCGAAGATACAGGGCTTGCGTTGGGCGAAGCGTTGTATAAGGCGTTGGGAAGCAAGCGCGGCATCGAACGTTACGGATATTGCCTGCCGATGGACGATTGTTTGTGTCAAGTCGCATTAGATTTCGGCGGCAGGCCTTGGTTGGTATGGAACGCCGAATTTAAACGGGAGAAAATCGGCGATGTTCCCACGGAAATGTTCCCACATTTTTTCAAATCATTGTGCGATACGGCAAAAATGAATCTGAACATCAAAGCCGAAGGCGAAAATGAACATCACAAAATCGAAGGAATTTTCAAAGCGTTGGCCCGCGCCATCAAAATGGCGGTCAAACAGGATATTTTCAATTACGAACTGCCCAGTACCAAAGGTGTTTTATGAAAATCGGCTTCTTAAAAAAGTTTTTGGCGGTTTTACTTGTAATTTTTATTTTGATGAATATTGCGGCATTTTTTCATGCCTATAAATTTACTCATTTTACCGGAGATTCTGTCGCCAAAACAAAAATCGAAAGTCAATTGTCTCCGGGTGAAAAACTTCGGATTTTGTTTTTCGGCGTAAATAATCCGAAACCTGTCAATCGATCATTTCCAAAGCAACAATATGAAACGGTTCGATTGCAGAGCGGCAAACAAATCGAATGTTGGTATATCAAAGCAGACAGTGCCAAAGGAACGGTTGTTTTGTTTCACGGATACAGCAGCAGTAAATCGTCCATGCTCGAACAATCGGATGAATTTCTGCGACTCGGCTATAATACGTTTTTGGTCGATTTCCGGGGATGCGGCGGATCGGAAGGAACACAAACCACCATCGGGTTTAAAGAAGCCGAAGACGTTAAGACCTGTTTCGATTATCTGTCGAAAAAAGAAAAGAATATTTATTTATTCGGCACGTCCATGGGGGCCGTAGCTATACTGAAAGCCATCCGCGATTACCGGATAAATCCGTCCGGCATCATTATCGAATGTCCTTTCGGAAGCATGTATCAAACCGTTTGTTCCAGATTTCGACTTATGAATGTCCCGTCGTTTCCGGAAGCAGGATTGTTATTGTTTTAGGGAAGTATCCAAAACGGATTCAACGGATTTTCTCATCATCCGGCAGAATATGCTGAATCCGTCAAATGCCCCGTTCTTTTGTTGTACGGCAAACAAGATAAGTATGTGAGCCGGTCGGAGATCAATGACATTTATGTAAATTTAAATTGTCCGAAAAGATTGGTTGTTTATCCGGATGCCGGGCATGAATGTTATTTGAAAAAATATAAGGAAGAATGGATCTCGGAAGTTTCTTCATTTTTGTCGGAGGGGACTAAAACTATCCCGCCAACCATTTTTTAAATTCACCGACTTTTGCTTTGCTGACAACGATTTTTTCGGGAACGGGAACGGTCAGATTCACCGAAAGTTTCCCGGCAAACCAGAAAGATGCGTCTTTCACGGCTTTATGCGCAATGATGTATTGCCGGTTTGCCCGGAAAAAACATTCCGGATTCAGTTGTTCGGACAGAAGATCCAAGGTTTGATCCAAATAATACGGTTTATCGGAAAAAGTAACCGCTTTCACCGATCCCGAGTCAATGTAAATATAAGCGATTTCGTTAACGGGCAGAGGAATCAGCTTATCCTTGTACGACACCAAAAAATGGGTTTTATGAGCGCTTTTCACTTGCCGGATATTTTGCAACAAATTATTTATCAACTCTCCGGAAATTTCCTTTCCCGACAAATGCCTGAATTTGTAAATGGCTTGTTCCAACTCTTTTTTATCGATCGGCTTCAACAAATAATCGATGCTGTTTACTTTAAATGCTTTCAGTGCATATTCGTCATAAGCTGTGGTAAAAATGATCGGACAAGTAATTTTCACTTCTTCGAAAATGGAAAAAGAAGAACCGTCGGCCAGATGAATGTCCATAAACACAAGATCCGGCATCATATTTTGATGAAACCATTCCACGCTTTCATCAATACTTTGCAATACCGTCAGGATTTTCACGTCCGGTGCCGTTTCTTCAATCAGCGACTGCAATGCTTGTGCCGCAATCGTTTCGTCTTCGATGATAATTGAGTTCACAAATTACAGGGTTACTTTCGATTTATAATATTCATACCGTACCAATACCTCTCTGACGTAGGCATACGTTTCTTTTCCCCTGAAATAACCGAAACGGCAAACGCTGTCGGTATAATATTCGGGATTGCTTTTCAATAAAACATATTCGTCTACGTTATCGGCCCATATATTCGGATTTTTTCCGTATTTTTTCGCCAAAGCCTGAGCGTCAAGAATATGTCCGATTCCCGAATTATAGCCGGCCAAAACAAATTTAATCCGCTCTTCTTTGTTCTCGATATTCGAGAAACTCCGTATCAGCGACCGGATGTATTTCGATGCCGCCCGAACACTTGCTTCGGGATTATTGATATTTTCAATATTCTCACCCATTCCGGTAAATGTTTTCGGCATAACTTGCATCAATCCTCCGGCGCCGGCCCACGAAGTAAGCGTTGTGTCAAAACGAGATTCCTGATAAGCGATGGAGGCCATCAAACGCCAATCGAAATCCATTCCGGCAGAATATTTCTTAAATAAATGATCGTACACGGATATGTGTCCCCGTTCTACAGACAATATGGGTGAATAGGCCGGTTTTTTACTGATTTCGAAGTAACGTTTGATGATGGATTGATAACGAGGCGTTTGCTGATCAGCTTCAAACCATTTATCCAAAGCATCGGCCAATTTCGGGGAAGTTTTCCGCACCGCCCAAGACGATCGTTGCGGGAAACTGATTTCCAAACTGACGTCAATGTTATTGTAATAGGTTTTGTTTAAACGGGCGACATCCGCGTCCGAAACGGTATACGGGATTTTCCCCTGCGATACCATTTCGATCATATCTTCCGAAGTAATGCTGTCTTGTTTGATGTCGTGAATGAGAATTCCACCGCCTAATTCACTGTCGAGATTCAACAGCCGTTGTTCATATTTGGTATTTTGCTTGACATATATTTCTTTGCCGATCATCTCCGTAACATCTTTCAACAACGGATTTTTACCGTCGGTGCGCTGTACCAATACTTGCGAAGATACGCTGTTTTTGCCGCAATAAATGATTTCTTTTTTCATTTCATTGGTTACCGGCAGATTGTACACGATCATATCTCCCTCCCCTCTTTGCAGCATTTCAACCAATTGAGTGACATTCTTGGCCACCACGACATTCAAGTCCATTCCCATCGATTCGGCAAAATCCTTGCACAAATCGTATTCGTATCCCATCGGCTCGCCCCGGTAAATAAAGTACGAAACGGAACTGTAAAGGGTAATGACTGTCAGCTTTTTCTTCTCGAGTAATTTCGGCAAGTCGATTTTTGCCAAGGAATCTTTCGGTGTCAACTTATTTTCGGAACCACTATCCTTTGGTCTACACGACAGCACCATGATCATGGATAAGGCTGTTAACAAAATAAACAAACGTGTTTTCATAATTTTAATTATAAACGCCAAAAAATCAATACCCCGGCTTATTGATATAATACCTGTTATCCGACACCATCGATATGTTTAGACATTCTCCCCAAGTTTCATCCGAATATTTTTTATGATTGCATCGAATGAATCCAGTTCCGCTATTTCATTCATCAAAAAAGAAATACCAAATTCTTGCTCTATCGCCATCATCAGTCGAAGTTGCCCCAAACTGTCCCACTCCGGCAATTCATGTTGTCGAGTTCGGGCTGTAATTCGGTCTTGCGGCACGTCAAATGTCCCGGAAAATACATTTTTCAATTTTTGCTCTATATCCATCTATGGTCAACATTTTCTAATTTAACGTCATTGCAAATTTACAATGATCTTCAGTCTTAAATCCGGCTTCCGAATAAAAATATTTTGCCGGATGATTCCGCGGGGTTTCCACATAATGTGCCTCCACCATTTTTATTCCGTTTTGTTTCAAGACATTCAAAACATATTCCAAAAAAGAAAATTCAACTTTTCGTCCCAAGACTCTGCAACTCAACAAAAACGAATCAATTATTGCTTTCGTTCCTTCTGTTTTAACAATGCAACATCCGATCAATCCTTCATTTCCGAATTTATCATGGTATTCGCATGCCCAAATTTCCGTATTCTCATCCTCCAGAAACAATCTGATTTCCGGTTCAGTATATTTTTTGCCGGTCAGGTTAAATTGACCGGTTTTTTGCGTCAATTGAGCCATTCGATGGCAGCCTTCAACCGAAGGTTCAAAAATATTCAATTTGATGTTCAATTGTTCTATAAACAGATTATAATCTAATCGTTTTCTTATTGCTTCCCGATCGATATTTCGTTTATACTGAAGCGTTTTTTGAGCATCCTCGCCGGTTATTTTTTGTTTCGGGAAAAACGGATATACCACTTCCATGACAAACCATTGATTTAAAACGGTAATATCTTTCGGAAAATCAGGCACGATCAATTCCGGAATCGCCATCGAAACCTGCTCGCGTTCAACCGGATTATCATCGATAAAAACCATCGAATCCAATCCCAGACTGAGAGAATCTGCTATTTGAATTATATTTTCGGATTTTCGCTCCCAATTGATTTGATGTACAATAAAATCATCCCACGATAAAATCATGGAGCGATTGTTCTCAAAAACCTCCCGAACATCCTTCTCGTTGTTTTTGGAGCAAACAGCCAATAAGACTCCTGTTTGTTGCAATTGTTTGATTTTTCGCTGAAAATCAACAAATATTCGTCCGACTCCGGTTACCGAAAGATTCACGTTCTGCCATCCTTCTTCTCCGACAACGCCTCCCCATAAGGTGTTATCCAAATCCAAAATAAGAACTTTTTTGGATTTATTTTGAAGCGAAGCCATCACATTTTTCAGTTCTCGAGATAATACGACAAATCCTTGATTTGAATACTTTATGTCTCCCAAGTACCAATATTTATCGTCAAAAAGAGATTTATAACCATAAAATCTAATCAACCGATTGAAATCCAAGATAAAAACATTCTCATGTGTTGAAGCAAAATCATTTAACCGATTGTTCAGTCCGGTTTCATCAAGGGCATTCCGGTCTGTATATGTTAACACCGAATACGGAGGATACGAGAAATTCGAAAGAATGACATGCACTCCTTTGTGTCGCTCCAAATAAAATTCGACACACTCAAACAATTCAGAAATATCCGCCTGAAATTCTTCTGCGTTGATAGATATAAAAATATATTCCGGCAAAAACAAATGCAATCCGGATTCGGGATTCAACAACTCCGACTGCCATTGATTATATCCGGCAAAATACAGCTCCGAATCATTTTCTTTTTGCAGAACATGCTTCAGCGGATCCATATTTACATTGCTCAATACCGCTAATTTATTCATCTTATGTCAAGTAAAAACAGCATCCCCGTCTCCTTCCTGAAAATACAGATCGGAAGTATTCATTCCTTTTGTAATGATATACGGGCGACGAATGGTTTTTGAAAATAAATATCTTTTTTTGTGTCGGACGAATGAGTCTTTCAGGTTATCGTCAAATACGGTTATCATGTTCAATTTTTCTGTACGTGCTTTATTCAACAGATAAGACGAAATATCAGACATCGCGTTGTCATCTGCATATACATAAGAAACCCACATCGCGTTGTCCCGTATTTTCAATAAACAATATCCCGAAAGTCTTTCTTCTTTATAAAATTTTAAAGAACAATAGTGAAATTGAAGCGATTTCGAAGAAAAATAATATTTGCGACTTTCTTCATCCGGTATTCCTTGTATCACCCATGGATAAGAAATAATCCAAGAAAATTGCCCGGCATCGCGTTTAATGCATTCCTGTTGATTGTGCTTTTCAATAAACGACTGAAATCGATCATCGAAACAAGTATCCTCCATCACCGAAAGATCACACGCCGGCGGTTTAAAAAAAGATGTCACTCCGGATAAAAAAACATTGCCGACAGCATCAAACAGTTTCAGAACAGGACTGAAAATCGCTGTTTTCGGAAAATGTTTTCCGATTAAATCCTTCAAACAAAATCGTACATAAACTCTATATCCGCTTTTATAAACCGTCGGATGAAAAATACGCAAGCTTTGATATGTTTTTTCCAGATCGGGTACAATATTGGAGACAAACAACCGGTCTTTATACCGACTCATCAATAAAAAAAAGAGGGAAGCCGCCGTATTCTTAAGCCGGAATGCCTCATCCACCCAAAAGCAACTTAACCAATAAATCTTTTCCGGTGTTTCATTGATACGACATAAATCGGGTAATGCACCGATATAACCGATCATCCGATTTTCTTCATAGGCAACCCACAAAAGGATGTCATCGTCACCACAAACCGGATTGTGAATATGAGACAATGCCCGATGATTACTGATCGGTATTTTCTCCAAATTTTTGTAAAAGTCGGAATGGATAAATTCAAGTAATTGACTGCGATTATACGATTGTATGTGCATCAGTGTCTACTGATTTTATGTTTTCCTATCAATCTTTTTAAAATAAAATACAAATATTCTGTTTTGATGATCTTTTTCGCACAGCAATCACCCATTTCCATGGGAATTCTTTGAAAATGAAAATCTACCGGATCAATTTTTAATCCCGCGGTACCAAAACTTAAATCCACCTCTGTTTTTATTCTTTCAAAAAACGACTGTTGAACACCTGTATCCGTATACGGAAAGGCAAACAATCGATCTTTGACATCCAAATTCTTCGATAAAAAATGAAGGCAATCCACGGTTTGAGTGATTTGATCATCTTCCGATAAATTCGGATAAAAAGGGTGTGACACCGAGTGAGATCCGATCGAAAAACCTTTTTCTGCCAACTCTTTCAACTGACCGGTTGTTAAATACGGTTTCTTTTCGGATAAATAAGCCGAGAAATCAACATCAAGTATCGGAGCGATATCATCCGGAAGATCTTTGTTTTTATCCGTTATTTTTAATACATCGAGAGCCGACGTATAATTCAGGTTGTTCTTTGCAAAAACTTCTGTCATTGCTTTTTTTTGTCCGGGCGAAAGACCTTTTTGCTCTATCCGTTCCATCAAAATGCTTACTTTTAATCTGAAGAACATGTCTTTATTGTCAACAAAAGCGGAATTCACAAAAATCGTTGCCGGGATACCTCTTTTCAATAAAATGGGAGCCGCAACATCATAGAATTCCCGTAACCCGTCGTCAAAAGAAAGAAAAAAAGCATTTTTGTTAACAGCTTGTTTATCCCGCACAGTATTCAATATTTCCGTATGCGACAACGCTGAATAATGTTTTTGATAAAAATCAAGCCCTTCTTCAAATTGACGGACACAAACAATCGGATAAAGGTGTTTTATATGGACCGGATTTTCATCTGAAACCGTGTGATAAAAAGGAAGTATTAAACGACAACCGCTTATGTTGATCAACGAATCGATATTCGAAAAGCGAACGAATACGGATAGTGTGTTTTTTACGGCTGAGCGGATGAACTTCATATCAAATTTATCAATCAATTACAGCGAAGGTTATTGATCATCTCTTTGCGTAACATATTTCAGGAACTGACTCCGTTCATATTGCACCGGATTGTCGATATGGGCATAATTGAGTTTTCCCTTGAACTCGGCAACGGATGCAAAACCGTTTTTTTCCATCCATTCATCCAATACGGTATTCATTTGTGAGATAATTCCGAGATCGTTTTTGTAGATTGCGCTGCATACTTGCACCGCACAAGCGCCGGCTAATATCGCTTTTATCGGGGCATCAAGCGCATGGATTCCGGTGGATGCGATGACATCAATTTCGGGAATTTTTCCGGAAACAATTCCGACCCAGCGCAAAACAGTATACATTTCCGAAGGATCGCTGAATACATCCGTCAGATTCACTTTCATTTCCTGAATATCAATGTCCGGCTGATAAAAACGATTGAACAAAACCACCGCCGAAGCGCCCGCCAATCTCAATTGCTCGATCAACCACACGATGTTGCTGTGATTTTGCCCGATTTTTACGATAATCGGAACGGATACGACGGCCTTTACTTTTCGCACGATGTCGATGTACAGTTTAATGTATTCTTCAACGTTAAATTGTTTCGAAGTGTTTAACGAGAAAATGTTCAATTCCAATGCATCTACACCCGCCGATTCTATTTTGTGTGCAAAATCGATCCATCCTTCGCTCGAATAACAATTGATGCTTCCGATAATAGGAATCGAACAAACCTGTTTCGTGTCCCGGATCAAATTCAAATAATCGATTAAATGACCTGCCCGCAGATAATTCTTGAGGTAATCTTCCGCTTTGGGATATTCATGCGTATTGAAAGATCCTGTATCCATCAATATTTGTTCTTCAAACAACGATTTCAAAACAATGGCGCCTGCCCCGGCCTTTTCCGCCGCCGAATTTTTCTTTGCGCTGTTGGTCAAACCCGAACTTCCCGCAACAATCGGGGTTCGGAGTTTTAATCCGGCATAAATGGCTTCAGTTCTCATAATCACTGTAATACTGCAATTTCAGGGGTTCAAATGTAAGGAAATATTTTGAAAAACCTGCTGATGTATTCATTTTTCTCATTCGTTTAGAATTACATCCTTTACATTCAATCTTTTTGAACAGGGCATTTTTTCTCCATAACCTATCCGCAATAATTATATTCGGATATTCATTCGGTATATTTAACGTTATAGCCATCTCTGCCGATTATTCACGGATTTCATCGGGCTGATTCATATAGGCATGTACTATTCCTGCCTCAACAATATAGTCGGAACAGGAGGTATTCCTTATGATGAGTTTTTGAAAATTAATCCGAAGGAATTATTTTGAAACAGGGACGATTTTCATTATCTTTATATTTGTATATTAATCAGCATATTAATGCATTGGAATTAAATCCGGAAAAATCTCTGTAATAATTTGTTTAATCCCTCTTAATCTTCTAATTTTGCAGCTTCAAAGAAAAAAAGATGCGTCCCGAATATTTCTTCTCGAACAATTCTAAACAAATAAATACAAATTAAACTCAATTAATCTATGTGGTTACTTCAATCGTCGATCGGGAAAAAGCTGATTATGAGCATATCAGGTCTTTTCCTTCTGGTGTTTTTGTTGCTGCACATGTCGGTCAACTTCGTATCGATCATCTCCGGCGAAGCGTATAATGAGGCATGTCATTTTATGGGGACAAATATTTTTGTACAGATCATGGTTCCGGTTTTGGCGGCAGGCTTTGTGATTCATATCATTTATGCCTGTGTCCTGACTTTGCAAAACCAAAAAGCCCGCGGATCGGATAAATATGCGTCTTCCTCCAAAACGAAAGTGCCTTGGGCTTCTAAAAACATGTTTGTTTTGGGTATAATCGTATTGGGATTTTTGGGAATGCACCTGATGCACTTTTGGACAAAAATGCAATTGTCGGAATGGCTCGGAGAGGAACAGGCTTTGGGATATACCTTGGTGTCGGCATTATTTAAAAACCCGCTGTATGCGGTTCTTTACCTTGTATGGATATGGGCCTTGTGGTTTCATCTGACGCACGGATTCTGGAGCGCTTTTCAAACCATCGGGTTGAACAACGGGAAATGGATTCCCCGTCTCAAAGTGATTGCGTATATTTATGCCACCGTAATAGCCGTCGGTTTTACGATCATTCCGATTTTCTTTTGGCTGGTGCCCGGTAAATGATCAGGTTTATCGGTCGATTTTCAAAACTCTAAAATACATAACGTTATGACAACAATAAATTCAAAAATCCCTGAAGGCAAATTGTCTGAAAAGTGGAGTGAATATAAATCTCACCAAAAACTGGTGAATCCGGCAAATAAACGTCGTTTAGACGTTATCGTGGTAGGAACCGGATTGGCCGGAGGAGCTGCCGCGGCGTCACTCGGCGAACTCGGATTCAATGTATTGAATTTCTGCATTCAGGATTCTCCGCGTCGTGCGCACTCGATTGCGGCGCAGGGAGGCATCAATGCGGCAAAGAATTACCAAAATGACGGCGATTCTATCTACCGCTTGTTTTACGACACCATCAAAGGAGGCGACTATCGCGCTCGTGAAGCGAATGTTTACCGCTTGGCCGAAGTTTCCGGGAATATCATCGACCAATGCGTGGCGCAGGGAGTTCCGTTTGCCCGTGAATACGGAGGGTTGCTCGACAACCGTTCGTTCGGCGGAGCGCAAGTGTCCCGTACATTTTACGCGAAAGGACAAACCGGCCAACAATTGCTGCTCGGCGCTTATTCGGCATTGAGTCGTCAAGTGCAAAATGGAACGGTGAAATTATATACCCGTTACGAAATGTTGGATATTGTTCTTATCGACGGAAGAGCACGCGGAATCATCGTCCGCAATCTGACGACGGGAAAATTAGAACGTTTTGCGGCACATGCGGTTGTTATTGCCACCGGCGGATACGGAAATACTTTTTTCCTGTCCACCAACGCCATGGGATCCAACGGATCGGCGGCATGGCAATGTTACAAAAAAGGTGCTTATTTTGCCAATCCGTGTTTTGCGCAAATTCATCCGACCTGTATTCCCGTTCACGGAGAATTTCAATCCAAACTGACTCTGATGTCGGAATCGCTCCGTAACGACGGCCGTATTTGGGTTCCCAAAAATAAAGAAGATGCGGAAGCGATCCGTGCCGGAAAATTGAAACCCACTCAAATCAAAGAAGAAAACCGGGATTATTATTTAGAACGTCGTTATCCGGCATTCGGGAATTTAGTGCCGCGCGATGTGGCTTCCCGTGCCGCAAAAGAACGTTGCGATGCCGGATACGGCGTCGGTTCGACAGGATTGGCCGTGTATCTCGATTTCTCGGATGCGATCAAGCGTCTCGGCGTAAAAACGGTGGAAGCCCGTTACGGAAACTTGTTTCAAATGTATGAAAAGATTGTGGATGAAAATCCGTACGAAACGCCCATGATGATTTATCCGGCCATTCACTACACGATGGGAGGAATTTGGGTGGATTATGAATTACAAACTTCCATTCCCGGATTGTTTGCCGCCGGTGAAGCCAATTTCTCCGATCACGGAGCAAACCGTCTCGGCGCTTCGGCGTTGATGCAAGGGCTGGCCGACGGATATTTTGTGCTTCCGTACACCATTCAGAATTATTTGGCCGATCAAATTCAAGTGCCGAGATTCAGCACGTCGCTTCCCGAATTTGAAGCTGCCGAAAAAGCAATCAACGACAAGATTCATAAATTGATGAATATCAAAGGAAAACGTTCGGTTGATAACATCCATAAACAACTCGGACTGATCATGTGGGAATTTGTCGGCATGGGCCGGAACAAGGAAGGACTTCAAACCGCATTGAAAGAAATCAAAGAAGTAAAACGGGAGTTTTGGTCGAATGTGCGGATTCCGGGATCGGGCAGCGATTTGAATACCGAAATGGAAAAAGCATTGCGTCTGGCCGACTTTATCGAAATCGGGGAGTTGATGGCCTATGATGCTTTGCATCGCGAAGAATCGTGCGGCGGACACTTTCGTGAAGAATATCAGACGGAAGACGGCGAAGCGCTCCGCGACGACAGAAAATTTTCTTATGTGGCTTGCTGGAAGTATACCGGTGACGATAAAGAACCGGAATTATTGAAAGAAGATTTGAACTACGAATATATTAAGGTTCAACAACGTAACTATAAGTCATAACCCGTATCGTACTCAAAATTTAAAAATTATGGACAAAACGATAAATATAACATTAAAAATATGGCGACAAAAGAACCCGAAAACCAAGGGGAACTTTGAAACCTATCCGTTGAAAAATATTTCGATCGAGAGTTCCTTTTTGGAAATGTTGGATATTTTGAACGAACAATTGATCCATGAAGGCAAAGAACCGGTGGTTTTCGATCATGACTGCCGTGAAGGAATTTGCGGAATGTGCAGTTTGTATGTGAACGGACATCCGCACGGGCCTGATGAAGACGTGACCACCTGCCAGTTGCACATGCGCAAGTTTAAAGACGGAGCAACCATTACGGTTGAACCATGGAGATCGGCGGGATTTCCCGTTATTCGTGATTTGATGGTGGATCGGACGGCATTCGATAAAATCATACAGGCCGGGGGATATGTTTCGGTCAACACCGGAGGTGTGCCCGATGCAAACTCCATACCGATTTCAAAGATCAATGCCGATGAAGCCATGGATTCTGCGTCCTGTATCGGATGCGGCGCTTGCGTGGCCGCTTGCAAGAATGCTTCGGCTATGTTGTTTGTTTCGGCGAAAGTCAGTCAATTGGCATTATTGCCGCAAGGCAGAATCGAGGCTGCACATCGGGCAAAAGCCATGGTGGCCAAAATGGACGAATTAGGATTCGGAAATTGCACCAATACCGGCGCATGCGAAGCCGAATGTCCGAAAAACATATCCATCAGCAATATTGCACGGTTGAATCGTGAATTTTTGACAGCCAAAATCAAGGATTAAGCAATAAACGCAGATCATCATGAAACGAGGATATTCGAAAAACAAGAATATCCTCGTTTTTTATGAAATCAGCCTTGAACTTGTCAGAACACTACTTTAAAAGTTTGCGTTCCGACCTTCAAAATTACGAATCGCCGATTGCCGTCCGGAACAATCGGATGAATTCCTTTTTCCACGGAAACGGTTTTTAATTTTTGTCCGGTGACATCAAACAATTCGATGACACCGGCGGATGCTGTCGTTACATAAATAACGCCTTCTTTGACAAAGACTTGAGGTTGATCTTGATCCGCATCCGGGAATGTAATTGAGGTCTCCTGTTTTGTTACGACCACGTTGTTCAGCGAGATATTTCCTTTGGCTGCGTTTAAATACCTCCATCTGACATAACGGCTTTCCTTTTTCAACCCATAATCCGAATACGTTTTGTATTTTGTGCCGGCGGAAATCTCGTCCGATAAATCGATCAATTGAGAATAATTGTCCCCGTCGGCGGATTCCTCGACCACAAATTGAATTCCTTCGAAACCCAACGGAGATCCGGCATTGTTGCCTTTGATATCGAACGAAATTTTATCGGCGGGAGAATCGTATGCAAGGATAAGCGACGGTTTGTTGTCCGTCGATGCTTTACTGCCTTCGAATTTCGTTCCGCCGTCGGAAGAAGGAGTCCCCAAATTACTGCCGGAGAATCCGACAAGATTTTGAAGCGGGTCATCGGCGCTTGTAGCCGACGCATAAAGCGGCAAAACGGCAACGTGAAAAAGTTCGGACACAACCGAAAAATTGATTTGATACGTTTTGGAGATGGTATGATCCGGCGCATTCACCAAAACAGTTGCCGTTCCCGGTAAAGACGTGACCGGAGAAACCGTCGCGACGGCATCGTTTTGCGCCGGAACAGCCGACACAACAGGAAATACAGTTGTACCCGAAGGAAGCTGAATATCATAAGACATTTTGTCCGGAGAAAAATCCGGTACGAAAACGGCTCCGTTTCCGATGTCATACGATAACGAGGCTAAAGAGGCATCGCTATTCGGGTTAACCGGTGTTTGATTTTGATAGACCCTGATGTCGGTAATGTAAATCGGGCCGCCCGTGACATTGGAAATAACAAGGGTGGTACTGCCTGTTGATCCGATAGATACGGTGTAAGTACTTCCCGTTTTGTTTAATCCCGACAACGTTGTTTTGAACGAAGCGTTTTCTTCGATTAAGACATCGACGGTTCTTGCCGCGGAGGAAGAAGTGACGATGCTTAATTCGATTTTGCTGACGCCGCCCGGGATGGTCGGCAATTTGACCGAGGAGGAAGGCGTCCGGTTGGTGGTCATTTGAATATAGCCGGCAGAACAAACACCGGCGTTGTCGATATTATCCGGCAATTTCGATTTGATCACTATTACCTGATTCAACACAACGGCGCCTTCGCCGTTTCCGACGGAAATAACCTGCTCACCGTCGCCGTAAGACGCAATCGCCTTCCATGACTGAATGTTTTCGTCGATGATTTTTACTTCTCCGGCATTCATCCGGCTGAAAACACAACATAAAATCGTCAAGGCGCACAAATTCCTGAAAATGGTAAGATTCTTCATACTTTTTACTTTTTAAATGAATGACTACAATTATCGACGTCAAAAGTATGGAAGAACCCTTTACGGCCGTTTTCCCGTAAGTTCCGGAATATAAACCTTAACCTTATGTTTTTAAACCGGGAACAAATAAAAGGGAAAATCCTTGAGTGTCAAGTCACCGGCAAAATGTCGGAAACGGCTTGTATCACGGACATTTCATAAACCCTTGTTTTTTGATTGCATCCAGAAACGATTCGGAAAAGGTTTCGTTGTTTTTGCGGGTGTAGCGGATGTCGGTGAATACTTGGGCCAAGGTTTCTTTGTTGTTTTCCTCGACATAATTCCGGTTGGCCTCCCGGTTTTCTTTTTCAAGATACAGCCGGTCGATGTCTTCGGGCCGGTAATCGTGATATGTTTCTTGATGAACGATCGCTTCCGACGGCAGACGTTCGGGCTGATCGGGATGGTGATCGGGATAACCGACCGTGAGCGTGACCACCGGCACGACATATTCCGGCAATTTCAACACATCGATGATCGGTTGCGTGAGGTAAGTGACCGTACCGAGATAACAAATTCCCAATCCGACGCTTTCGGCTGCCGTGCAAAAAGTTTGTGCGGCAATGACGGCGTCGATGCTTGCCGTAAAAAACGATTGAAAGTTGTCGAATCCCGGATCGGCATTTCGTTGGTTGCACCATTTGACAAACCGGTTGCAGTCGGCGCAAAAAGTCAGTACAACAGGCGCCTGCGTCACCATCGGCTGGTTAAAATGAAACGGCGCCATTTTTTTCTTCATTTCGGCGTCACGGGTGACCACCACGCTGTAAAGTTGCATATTTCCTGTATTTGAAGAGCGGAAACTTGCTTCCAGCAATTCATTCAACAACTCATCGGAAATGTCCCGATCGGTATACTTCCGAATAGTTCTCCTGTTTTTAAAAAAATCCTGCATATTCATTATTATTAAAGTACCCGGCAAAATTTAATATCTACTGTTTAAAACGCGAAGATGCAAAGACACAAAAAATTTAAACTTCGCGTCTTTCCGTCTTTGCGACTTGGCGTTTAAAATATAAATTGTTTTTTGCGACATACTTACAAGTTGTTTATATCTTTGTAAATCTGAAGTCAACCGCAAAGATAATATTTTTGCATTTACGGAAAAGAGAAAACGTGGTGCGGAACAGTAACAAAACACCGGCGATTCGCGCATCAAATTGTAAATCATCAATTATCAAATCATTAATAATCATGGCTTTAATAAAATCAGTTCGCGGATTTACCCCGAAATTCGGAAAAAATTGCTATTTGGCCGATAATGCGACCATTATCGGAGACGTTGAAACCGGAGACGGATGCAGTATTTGGTTCAATGCCGTATTGAGAGGCGATGTCAATTCCATTCGTATCGGCAATAATGTCAATATTCAGGACGGCAGCGTTTTGCATACCCTGTATGAAAAATCCGTCATTGAAATCGGAGATAATGTTTCGGTCGGACATCATGCCACCATTCACGGAGCAACGATAAAGGACGGGGCTTTGATCGGAATCGGTTCGATTATTCTGGATCATGCGGTAGTGGGCGAAGGAGCGATTATAGCGGCAGGTTCGGTAGTTTTGAGCCATACCGTGGTGGAGCCGGGAAGCATTTACGCCGGAGTTCCCGCCAAATTCGTAAAAAAAGCGGATCCTGCGCAAACCGAAGAAATGAACCGTCGCATTGCCGATCATTACGGCATGTATGCAAGTTGGTACCGGACACCGGAAGAATAAAAACGGCGGATATTTAGGGGTTAGCAGCAATGCGGGCGACAGCGCAGTGGGACAGCGAAAAAAGAAACACAAAAATGAAAAAGAAAAGAGGATTACGAAGATATTATAAAAATCTTGCTCTTCAAAATGACTTTGAACGAATGAGTTTTTTAGATTTTCAGAACGACCCTAATGCGTGGTTTGACCGTTGGCATTGGCATTTTGATTGGAGTGGATTTGGAAATCATAGTTTCAAGAAAAGGAAACCGCACCTTGATAAACTTTTTCGTCATTTTGAAATGCTTATCGAAAAGACAAAGCATTTAAAAATTGAATTTCAACTTTTTGCCCTTCTTTTGGACAACGATAGTTCAAGTGATGCAGTGTTTTTGCACACCTCAAGTCCAAATGACAGCGATTTTCCATTGACTTGGGAAAATCTTTCGGAAAATTGTACGTTGAAAAATCAAAATTTAGTTGAATATGTAAATCAACTGAACGAATACGAAAAACTTTATGGCATTACAGATGAGCCTTTTTGTATTTTAGTTAAAAAAAATATTGGAATACAAATAACGTTATATCAAACAGAATTTAATGGAAGTAATTATTTGCATACACAAAATGAAACAGAAATAAAAAATACACTGCTGATAACGAGCGGCTTGGCGTCAGTCGGGGTGTCTGCTTGCGGACAGTTCAGTGGTAATTTGGAAGCTCACCGCCCGTTGCATCCTTAATAAACCCCGTCCGAACGCCAAGCCGCAAGATGTTAGAGGCAATGCAGAGACAACACAGCGTTTTGACAGCGAAGAAGAAAAAACATTACTATGTTGGAAAAAATAGTAACTTTGTAAAAATTAAATTAAGCATGAATAGTATAGCAAGAGCATACGATTATTTCGATAAAAATTCAATGGTAAAATTTGAAATAGAACAAGTTATTTCAAATGAGTGTAATTGTGCTTTTATTGCACAAGATTCGTTGGAAATATTAAAAATCATTCCAGATAATACCATTGATTGCATTATGACAAGCCCACCTTATTGGGGACAGCGTTGTTACGAAAATGGCGGTATCGGATTGGAAAGCAAACCTGAACAATTTGTTGATAATTTACTAAAAATCACAAAAGAATTATATCGCGTGTTAAAAAACACAGGCTCTTTTTGGCTGAATATCGGAGATACTTATAAAAATAAATCTTTACAAGGTATTCCTTGGCGAATTGCAATTAGAATGGTGGACGAACAAGGTTGGATTTTACGCAATGATGTGGTTTGGAATAAACACAAGGGTGCAATGGATAGTTCGTCAGACAAATTACGCAACATTCACGAGATGATTTTTCACTTTGTCAAAAACAATTCCTATTACTATAATGATGAAGCAATTAGATTAAACCCACGAAC
>JGI24699J35502_11134026_pt1 | contig 24927 bp, 24 predicted proteins | sample TergutMp193P4_FD_35502 | JGI IMG/M metagenome (IMG submission 35502)
CTCGCATCCGGTGAGATCCATGAGGAATTCACAGTGGCGGGGACACCCCGGCCGATGAGTACCCTCGTGTTCCCCGACCTGACCCTGCCGAGCCGCATCCTGGGCACTGAGGTGCCATCTGAGAGGGTCATTTCCATTCTGGAAGCTTCAGGGGTCAGGGTGGGGACAACAGGGAATGGCCTCACACTCACCCCGCCGACATGGCGTCCCGATCTGGTGGACCCATACGACTACGTCGAGGAGATCGGGCGCAAGATCGGTTTCCACACCATCGAACCGCGTGTGCCCTCCTCGCCCGTGGGTCTGGGCTACACCCGTGAGCAGACAGCGCGCCGGGCTGTGCTGGAAGCGGTCGCGGCTGCGGGATTCGTCGAGGTCATCCCTCTGCCCTTCATCGGGGAGGAGGATCTGGACCGGATGGGTGTGGGAACAGAGGATCCGCGCCGGCGTCTTGTGCGGATCGCCAATCCCTTGTCGGAGAACCAACCCTATTTGCGCTCCACCCTCTTGCCGGGGTTGTTCGCATGCGTGAACCGCAACACCTCTCGCAGCCTGGACGACCTGGCCTTGTTCGAATGCGGATCGGTGTTTTTCGACGACGGGTCGGGACCTTCGATCATGCCCGATGTGACCGGGCGTCCCACAACCGAAGAGGTCGCCTCGTTGTTCTCCCGGTTGCCCAGCCAGCCCCGTCATCTGGCTGGAGTGCTCACCGGGGATTGGGTGGCATTGTCACCCCAGGGTCCCGCCCAGCCTGCGACATGGATCCATGCCGTTTATCTGGCCGAGACGGCCGCCCACGCGCTTGGGGCGACCCTCGTACGCCGGCCCGCGGCCCTCACACCGTGGCATCCGGGCCGGTGCGCGGAACTCGGGGTGATGGTTGGAAAGGAGTTCGTCCCGGTCGGATGGGCCGGAGAGCTTCATCCGCAGGTGGTCGCCGCCTGGGATCTGCCGGAGCGTACGTGCGCAGTGGAGGTGGATCTGGATGCCCTGATCGTCGCCGCGCCTCGTACGGGAACGATTCTCGCATTGTCCAGGTACCCGGCGACCAAACAGGATGTCGCCCTCGTGGTCGACGCATCCGTGCCCGCCGCCGAGGTGCAAGCCGCGTTGGAGAAAGGCGCGGGCCAGTTGTTGGAGTCGATCGCCTTGTTCGATGTGTTCGAGGGTGCCCAGATCGGCGAGGGGAAGAAATCCCTTGCGTACAGCCTGGTTTTCAGGGCGCCCGACCGTACGATGACCGAGGCGGAGGCTTCACAGGCCCGGGACGCGGGAGTGGCCGAGGCGGCCAGAGCATGCGGTGCGGTGATGAGATCCTGACCTTGTCCAGATGACGTGGATGGGGTGTCATCCTGTCAGGGGTGGGATCTGGGAGCGATAAGCCGCCTGATGTCAGGACGCGCTTCCCATGAAATCGTGAAGTGCCGCGACAAGCTTCATGTTGTCCTGCGCGTCGCGTACGGCCAGGCGCACGTATTGCGTGCCATGATGAGGATCGGGCGGGACATCACCCCGAGATGAGGCAGAATCACCCCGGTTGTCTCCGGTGGCGTACTTGGCGACCTTCGCCGTGAGGTCCTTGATGAGGATCTCACGGTTTGCCAGCAGCCACTCGGTCATGTCGGCGGCGGTGATCCCTGACAGGAGTTCGACCATGACGTAGTTGGCCTGGGTGGGGATCACCCTCAGATTGGGTACCCCGCTCAGCGCGGCCACAAAGTCGGCCCGCTCCTCACGGAAGAGGTCGAGGGCTTGGGCGTACGCCGAAAGGTACTTGCTTGAGATCTGGAGGAAGAACTCCGCCAGGGAATTGATATTCCAAATCGCCAGAGCTGAACAGACCTTTTCCATGAGGGCGGCGTCGCTGGTGGCGAGGACTCCCAGCCGAAGCCCCGGGATCCCATAGGACTTGGAAATGGACTTGACCGCCACCAAATGGGGGTTGTCGGTGAGAATCGCCTGCGTCAGAAGGGTGGCGTCGGGCTCATCACAGAAGTCCACGAAGGATTCGTCCACGATGAGTCTGATCCCCGTGGCTTTCGTCCATTCGATCAGGCGGCCCAAATCGGCTCGTGGAATGTGGTTCCCCGATGGGTTGTCTGGGTTGACAAGGACAATCGCATCGACCGGGTGGGTGCCGAAGAAATCGATCAGGTCATCGGCGGTGTAAGAGAAGTCAGGATTGTCCGGAATGAAGAGGACGGCGTCGTCCGGGTGGCGGTTGACGTACTCCTCGAAGGAGGGGGCGACCAGTCCCACCGCACGATTGTTCAGGTCGTCCATGAGGGCCGCGATGAGTTCGGCGGCCCCGTTGCCCACAGTGATCAGATCCTGGCTGATCCCGAATTGGCGTCCCGCGAGCAGACGATTGACCCTCAGCCCCGACGGGTAAGCCCTGATCAGCGGGTCCAGGCTGGCGGTGATCTCCTGGATCATGCGTTTGGGCGGGAAATGGGGGTTGACAAGGTAACAGAAGTCGAGCATATGGGGATAGCGCCAGTACCCGCCGTACCTGGCGGTGACCAGGTTCACCTCATCGCCGGGACGGGCGGGGAACAGGGTCGAGGCGATGTCGAGATCCTGGATGTCGTCGATCTCGTACCACCGCTGGCCGGTGAGCCTCTTCGCCTGGATCTGGGAATTGTCCAGGACCGCCAGGACTCTCAGAACCTGCTCATAATACTCATTGTTTCCCTGTGTGGTGATGTAGGTTTTCAGCAGGGGAAGATAGTAGTGGGTGGAGAAATCCCGGCTGAACTTATAGATGTTGACGGTCTTCCAGTAGCGATCCGCCTTGGAGAAGGCGAAATCGCGGGCGCTGACGAAACTTTTGATGGTGTCGTCCTGGCGCAGTGTCATGCAGCTGCCGTCCATCCATGCCTCGTACTTGTCCACCAGGGCGAGATTGGGGCGCGGATCGGCGAGCAGGGCCGACAGAAGGGAATCTTCGAAGATCAGATCCGACTCCAACAGGAGAGTGTCGTCTTGTTCGAGATAGTCCCCGGCCAGCATGAGAGAATAAATGTTGTTTGTGGTGTCATAGACGGGGTTGTTCACAAATGTGATCGGGGTGTTCACGCCCAGGCTGGAGATGTACGAGGTGAGCTTGGCTCCCTCGTATCCTGTGACGACCACGATTCGCGTGAGCCCGAGGCGGTCGAGTTGGCCCAAAGCCCTCTCGATCAGGGTGACCCCGTTGACCTGTACCATACATTTTGTATTGTCCGCTGTCAGAGCCTTGAGCCGTTTGCCCATTCCTGCCGCGAGTATGACTGCTTGCATGATGTTCCCTTGTTCAGACGTCCGGGTCAGTTTACCAAGGCATGAGTGAGAACCGTCATTCCAGCGGCACCAACCTGGCATCGCGTCGTGGCCCGGATGAGACGGGGAGTGGACACCAGGTGGACAGACGTGCATATCTATGCCATTTTGTGGCATACTTATTCCTATGACTTTTACAGTGGCAGTTGCCGGATGCACCGGGTTCGCGGGGGGAGAGTTGTTGCGGATACTCGTCCGGCACCCGGATATGGCGATCGGGGCGGTGACCGCGCACTCCAATGCCGGTGTGAGACTGGGCGAGGTACAACCCCATCTGATCTCCCTGGCCGATCGGGTTGTGGAGGACACGACACCCGAAGTGCTGGCAGGCCATGATGTTGTTTTCCTCGCTCTTCCCCATGGCGCCTCAGCCGACCTCGCCGCCCACCTCCCCCCAGAGACGTTGATCATCGACTGCGGGGCTGATTTCCGCTTGTCCAGCGCCCAGGCATGGGAAAAGTTCTATGGGATCCCTCACGCGGGCACCTGGCCGTACGGGCTTCCGGAATTGCCCGGCCAGCGTGAGGTGTTGGCCCATACCCGCAGGATCGCCGTGCCGGGGTGTTACCCGACGGCGACGACGCTGGGACTCGCGCCCGCCATCGTGGCAGGACTGACCGACGCGCATGACGTCGTCGTCGTCGCAGCCTCAGGCACCTCGGGAGCGGGCAAGGCCCCCAAACCCAACCTGTTGGGGTCGGAGGTCATGGGATCCGCGAGCGCTTATTCCGTGGGCGGGATTCATCGTCACGTCCCGGAGATCCTTCAAAACTTCGCCCTGCTGGGGGCCCACGATCCGACGCTCAGCTTCACCCCGGTCCTGGTGCCCATGCCACGGGGGATCCTCGCCACCTGTACCGCACCTCTGAAGTTTTCTGCGTCAGACGCCGATGTACGGACGGTGTACGGCAATTATTACAAAGATGAGCCTTTCGTGACCCTGCTCCCCGAGGGGCAATGGCCTGCGACGGGATCGGTGCTGGGTTCCAACCAGGTCCAACTCCAGGTCACGGTGGACCGGGACGCCGGGCGTCTGGTCGTTGTGGCGGCGATCGACAACCTGGTCAAAGGCACGGCCGGGGGAGCCATCCAATCGATGAACCTGGCTTTGGGGCTGGACGAGACAACCGGATTGACAACAGATGGAGTAGCACCATGATCGACACGACGAAAGGAGTGACCACGGCGAAAGGATTCCTCGCCGCCGGGGTCGCCGCAGGACTGAAGAAAACAGGAAACAAGGATATCGCACTCGTGGTCAACGACGGCCCGGAGCACGTCGCGGCGGGGGTGTTCACCACCAACCGTTTCCCCGCGGCCCCTGTGCAATGGTCGAGGGAGGTGATCGAGGACAACACACTCACGGCGGTCATCCTCAATTCGGGAGGGGCCAACGCATGCACAGGCCGGCAGGGCCTCGATGACGCGCGTCTCATGGCCCGTACGACCGCCGAGGCCCTGGGATGCGAACCCAGAGATGTCGCGGTGTGTTCGACTGGCTTGATCGGGGAACTGCTGCCCATGGACCGTGTGGTCGCAGGCATCGAATCAGCTGCGCGCGACCTCAGCGCCAGCGGGGGCGATGACGCCGCGGAGGCGATCATGACCACCGACACTGTCCCCAAACAGGCTGGATGGACCTCAGAAAACAGATGGAGTGTCGCCGGGATGGCGAAGGGGGCCGGAATGCTGGCCCCTGGGCTGGCGACAATGCTCGTCGTCATCACGACCGACGCCGATCTCACAGGCGATGAGGCCGCCAGCGCCCTGACCAGGGCCTGCCATGTCAGCTTCGACCGTGCCGACTCGGATGGGTGCATGTCCACCAATGACTCGGTGATCCTCATGGCCAACGGGCGAGAAGGCCGTCCTGATCCGGAAGAGTTCCTCGACGCCCTGACAGCGGTGTGCCTGTCGCTGGCGCAACAGTTGATCGCCGACGCGGAAGGGGCCGGGCACTCCATCGCGATCACCGTCACATCGGCGGCGACAGAAGATGACGCCCTCGAGGTGGCACGGGCGGTCGCCCGGTCGAATCTGTTCAAATGCGCCGTGGCTGGCAACGATCCCAACTGGGGAAGGGTTCTTGCCGCGATGGGTACGACGAAAGCCCAGTTCGACTCCGATGAGGTGGATGTGTCGTTCAACGGCGTTCCGGTTTTCTTCGCGGGCGCACCCGGCGCGGCCCGGGATCAGGTGGATCTGGCGGGATTCGACGTGGAGGTACGCATCAACCTGCACGCCGGTGAACACAAAGCAACCATATGGACCAATGACCTGACTCATGGATATGTCTCAGAGAACGCGGATTACTCATCATGAACGCCTCCTCACTCATTGAAAAAGCCGCGACCCTGGTCGAGGCCCTCCCCTGGATCGAGAAGTACACCGAACAAATCCTCGTTGTGAAGTACGGCGGCAACGCCATGGTCGATGACCAGTTGCAGCAAGCCTTTGCCGACGACATCGTCTTCCTGCGCCGGTGCGGGGTCAAAGTCGTCGTCGTCCATGGGGGCGGACCCCAGATCACAGACATGCTGAGCCGGCTCGGTGTGGAGTCCAGTTTTGTGAACGGGCGGCGTGTGACCACCCCTGAGGCCATGGAAGTCGTCCGCATGGTCCTGGTCGGACAGGTCGGCAGGCGCATCGTCAACCTCATCAACGCCCACGGCCCCCTGGCTGTGGGGATGTCGGGGGAGGACGCGGGACTGTTCACGGCGATCAGGGCCAGCATCGAGGTCGACGGGAACGACCTGGACCTGGGTCTGGTCGGCGACGTGGACCAGGTCAACCCGGCGGCCATCCTCGACATCATCGAGGCGGGACGGATCCCCGTCGTGGCGACCGTGGCCCCCGACGAGGACGGGACTGTGTACAACGTGAACGCCGACACGGCAGCCTCTGCTCTGGCGATCGCCCTGGGAGCGCGAGGCCTGGTGATGCTCACCGACGTGGAGGGGCTCTATGAGGACTGGCCCAACAAGGAACACGTGCTGCCATTCATCCGTCTGGAGGATCTGCGCGAATTGTTGCCCAAACTGGGTGCGGGGATGAGGCCCAAAATGGAAGCCTGCCTCGAAGCGGTCCAGGGCGGAGTGGACCGGGCCGCTGTGATCGACGGGCGCGTGGAACACGCCGTGCTTCTGGAATTGCTGACCGACTACGGCATTGGAACGATGGTGATCAAATGAGTCTGCTCGACAGATACTCGTCAGCCCTGATGGGTACGTTCGCGACCCCTCCTCTCGTACTGACAAGGGGAAAGGGAGTCCATCTCTGGGATGAGGACGGCAAGGAATATCTCGACTTGCTGGCCGGGATCGCATGCGTGGGACTGGGGCACGCATGCGAGGCTGTGGCCGAGGCGATGGCCGATCAGGCCCGTACCCTCGGACATGTCTCCAATCTTTTCGCCACCGTGCCGCAGATCGAACTGGCTGAGAGGCTGACCGGCATGCTGGGCCACGGCGCAAAAGTCTTCTTCACCAATTCGGGCAGCGAGTCCAACGAGACCGCCTTCAAACTGACCCGGCTTTCAGGTCGTACGAAGATCGTCGCAGCGGAGGGCAGTTTCCATGGACGAACCATGGGGGCTGTGGCCCTGACATGGACCGAGAAGTACAGAGCGCCCTTCGAACCCCTGCCCGGAGAGGTCACCTGGGTGCCTTATGGCGACGCGGAGGCCCTTGAGGAGGCCGTCGACGACTCCACCGCCGCGATCCTGCTCGAACCCATCCAGGGGGAGTCCGGCGTGATCGTACCCCCTGACGGGTATCTGGCGCAGGCGCGCCGGATCGCCGATGAGCATGGGACATTGTTGTGGTTGGACGAGGTCCAGTCCGGAATGGGGCGTACGGGGGCTTTCTTCGCCCACACCAGGGAAGGGATCGTCCCCGACATCGTGACACTGGCCAAGGCGTTGGGCAATGGGTTCCCCATGGGGGCAGTGCTCGCCACAGGCCCTGCGGCTGATTTCTTCACCCCCGGTTCCCATGGCTCGACTTTCGGCGGGAACGCCCTGGCGAGCAGGGTGGGGCTCACGGTGATCGACAACATCGAACCCCTTCTTCCACACGTCGCGTCCACGGGTGGGTGGCTGATGGACCAGTTGCGAACTCTGCCCGGCGTGGCGGAGGTACGGGGGCGGGGGTTCTTCATCGGCATCGGATTGGACCAGCCCATCGCCGCCCAAATGTCGAAAGCGGCACTGGGCCATGGGATCATCGTCAACGCGCCGCGCCCCGACACGCTGCGTCTCGTGCCCCCCCTGATTCTGACACGCGAGGATGTGAGCCCATTGTTCGATGTGTGGCCCACGTTGTTGAAGGAGGCAAACCATGGCTGACATCACCCGTACCAAGCGACAAGCCGCCATTTCCGAGTTGATTTCTCGCGGTCTGGTCACATCCCAATCCCAGTTGCGCACCATGCTCGCCGAGCAGGGAATGATCGTGACCCAGCCCACGCTCAGCAAAGATCTGGCTGAAATCGGCGCCATCCGCGTGCGCAGCCCACAAGGTGGTCTGGTGTACACGCTGTCCGACGAGACCGGGATACCCGGGGCGACGCTGGACAGGTTGTGCACCGAGATGCTGGTCTCAGCCAGCGCCGCCGCCAATATGGTGGTGGTCCACACCCCGCCGGGTGGTGCGCAGTACCTCGCCACAGGGCTGGACAAGGCAGGATGGGAAGCGGTGCTGGGCTGCGTGGCGGGCGACGACACTGTGATCATTGTCGCTCGTGACCACCACGCCTCCCAACGGGTGGCCGCACAATTATTGTCTTTTGCAGGAACGGATTCGGAATGACACAAGGAGTTTTGTGGGGCGGGCGGTTCGCCGCCGGTCCCTCACAGGTGATGTTCGCGCTGAGCAAGTCCACACAGTTCGATTTCCGGCTGGCCCTGCTGGACCTGCAGGGGTCCAGGGCCCATGCGAACGCCCTGCATGCCGCGGGACTGTTGACCGACGAGGAGGCCAGGGGGCTGGACGACGGGATCACGAAGTTGTCCCGCATGGTCGAGCAGGGAGAATTTCTACCTGCCGAATCCGATGAAGACGTCCATGCGGCCTTGGAGAGGGGGTTGACCGAGATCCTCGGGCCGGACCTCGCCGGGCGGCTTCGTGCGGGCAGGTCCCGCAACGATCAGATCGCCACCCTGATCCGGATGTACCTGCGCCAGGAGAGTTCCACCCTTGAAGATGGGTTGTTGGATGTGATCGACGCCCTGTCCCGCCAGGCCGGGACGTACATCGACGCGGTGATGCCCGGTCGTACCCACATGCAGCACGCCCAACCGGTCTTGTTGAGCCATCATTTATTGGCTCACGCCTGGCCCCTGGTTCGCGACCTGGAACGCATCGAGAACCTGCGGGGGCGTTTGTCCTTCTCGCCTTATGGATCGGCGGCTTTGGGGGGTACGACGCTGGGCCTGGACCCCGAACAGGTGGCACACGAATTGGGGTTCTCCGCCTCGGTGTCCAACTCCATCGATGGCACGTCGTCCCGCGACCTCGTGGCGGAGGCGGGGTACATCTGCGCCCAGATCGGGGTGGACCTGTCGCGCCTGGCCGAGGATGTGATCTTCTGGTGTACGGGGGAGGCCGGGTTCGCCAAGCTCGACGACGCCTGGTCGACAGGCAGTTCCATCATGCCGCAGAAGAAGAATCCCGATGTGGCCGAATTGGCCCGCGGCAAGGCGGGCCGGCTGATCGGCAATCTGTCGGGCCTGATGGCCACTCTCAAGGGGCTGCCGCTGGCGTACGACAGGGACCTCCAGGAGGACAAGGAACCCATCTTCGACTCCATCGACCAACTGACTATCCTTCTTCCCGCGATGGCCGGGATGGTGGGGACGCTGAGATTCAACACGGAGCGGATGCGGGATCTCGCCCCGGCGGGTTTCTCCTTGGCAACAGACATGGCTGATTGGCTGGTGCGCCAGCACGTGCCGTTCGCCCAGGCCCACGAGATCACGGGGGAGGCGGTCCGGTACTGCGAATCCCACGGATTGGAACTGGAACAACTGAGCGATGAGCAACTGGCTTCCATCTCGGACCACCTCACACCGCAGGTACGTACGGTCCTCACCGTCGACGGGGCCATAGCCGCCCGCGACGGGCGGGGCGGTACAAGCGTTGCGCGCGTACGGGATCAGCTTCAGGAACTTGCCCGTGCCATTGAGCCCTTCCGGGGCGCGAATCGGGGGTTTTGAGACCAAAATTCCTCGATTCGCGCCCCGGAAGAGTTGGGCGGGGCGCTTAGCGGGGGTTTTGGGTCGAAAGTACCCCGATTCGCGCCCCGCAGATGACAGGACGTACGGTAGGGTTGATTTCCATGAGTGTGTTCGACGACCTGATGTGGCGGGGGCTGATCGCCCATTGCACCGATCCTGAGGCTTTGCGCCAGGATCTCGATCATGGTTCGATCACTTTTTATGTGGGATTCGATCCGACGGCCCCCAGCCTCCACATGGGCAACCTCCTCCAACTCATCCTGGCTCGCCGCCTCCAAGACGCCGGACATCGCCCAATTCTGCTTGTCGGAGGGTCCACAGGGCTGATCGGTGATCCCCGCCAAAGCTCCGAACGTACGCTCAATCCCGTCGACGTCGTACAGGGATGGGTGGAAAAGATCCGTTCGCAGGTCGAAAAGTACGTGGGTTTCGATGGCCCGGGTGGCGCCGTCCTGGTCAACAATTACGATTGGACCGGTGAGCTGCCCGTCCTGGATTTCCTGCGTGACATCGGAAAACATTTTTCCGTCAACCGGATGCTGGACCGTGAGGTTGTCAAGACGCGACTGGAGTCGGGCATTTCGTACACTGAGTTTTCTTATGTCCTGCTCCAGTCCATGGACTATCTCGAACTGCACCGCCGCTACGGCGCCACGCTGCAAACCGGGGGCTCGGACCAGTGGGGCAACATCACCGCCGGAGTCGAGTTGATCCGGCGGGCCACAGGCGACAGGGTACATGCCCTGGCCACTGCGCTGATCACCAAGGCCGACGGGGTCAAATATGGCAAGACGGAGTCCGGCACCATCTGGCTGGATCCCGACCTGACGTCCCCTTACGCCTTCCACCAGTTCTTCCTCAACGCTGAGGATTCCATGGTGGGTTCCTACCTGAGGGCTTTCACCCGCCGAAGCCACGAGGAGATCGAAGACCTGGAGCGCCAGACCGTGGAAGAACCGCATCTGAGGGCCGCCCAGAGAGCTCTCGCGGATGATCTGACGGATCTGGTCCATTCACCCGACCAGCGTCGCGCCGCCACAGCCGCCGCGAGTGCTATTTTCGGCCAGGGAGATCTGAGGGCCCTGGATCTCGCCACCCTGCAGGCGGTGGTACGAGAGTTGCCCACGGTCTGGTGGGAACGCCTGGACGGGCGTACGGTCCTCGACGCTTTGTCCGCCTCGACGATCTTCGATTCGAAATCGGCTGCCCGCAGGGCCGTCAAGGAGGGCGGAGCGTACCTCAACAACGAGCGGATCACCGACTCCGACCGGCTCCTGACGGAAAGCGACATGATCTGTGATAGCGTGATGATCATCCGACGGGGCAAAAAAACCGTCGGCGCCCTCCAGGTTGGCTGATCGCGCCACGTTCAGTGCTCGATGTGGGTTGACGCGCTACAATCGTGGTAAACCTCATGGAAGGAGAAGTCATGGCACTCACCGATGCGGAGCGAAAGCTCCTTGATGAACTCGAGGCGACGCTGACTGCTCAAGATCCAAAGTTAGCCAGCAAATTCTCCCAACCACCTCGTCGCGTGCGTCCCGGGAAAGTTGTCGGCGGAGTGGTGGGTTTCCTCATTGGCCTGGTCGGACTCGTGGCAGGGATGATGTCCTATTGGTGGGTTTCAGTGGCGGGCTTCGTCGTCATGCTCGTCTCAGCCATCATCGTCATCTCCGCGTGGTCGGCGGTACCTGGAGACAGGCAATCGTCCGCCGCCTCATCGCCGGCGCCTACCGAATCAATGATGTCCAGGTTGGAAAAGCGCTGGCAGGACCGCCAGCAACAATGACACGTACGTGGGTCCTGCTGGAGTAGGACGACAAGAACCATCAGTGGCCATGCCCAAAAGGGCATGGCCACTTTTTTGTCTGTATTGAAGACCATAAGGGGGGTCATATGCGCTCAGTGAGGGAATTTGGGGCACATTAGTGGGGATTTGTGGTGCATGATTAACACTCAGTGGGGATTTAGCCCTATAGTGGATGGATATAGATACAGGCCGCATTGGCGGCTGCATGAAAGCGAGATGACATGTCGATGCGAGGGACGCAGAACCCCAAGCTTGATGAGAAGTCTCGCCTCACCCTGCCCGCGAAGTACCGCACGGAACTGACAGACGACGTCACAGTCGTGTGTGAACAAGAGCATTGCCTGAGCATCTATAACCGGGCTGTCCTGGACAAAATTCTGGAACCGGTCAACGCGGCGCCCTCGACGTCGCTGACTGTCAGGGAGTACCAGCGCTGGGTCAACTCCAACGCGGAAGACGCCACGCTGGACAAACAGGGCAGGATCACCATCACCGCCAACCAGCGGGCATGGGCGGGACTGGAACGCGACGTGGTCGTCGTGGGAATAGGGTCCCGGCTGGAAGTCTGGAACCCTGAGCGCTGGACCGTGTACCACGCGGGATTGAACGAGAAGTTCGTGGACTTCGACGGCGAGATCATTCCGAGGCAGTCATGATGTACACCCATGTGCCAGTCATGTGCGACGAGGTTCTCACCTATCTCGCCCCGTCTTTGTGCGCGCCCGGCGCCATCCTGGTGGACGCCACCCTCGGATTGGGCGGGCACAGCCTCGCCGCCCTGGAACGCTTCGATTCCATCACGGTGGTCGGGATCGACCGGGATCCCCAGGCCATCGAAACCGCCTCGGCGCGCCTCGCCCCCTATGCCGACCGGTTTGAAACCCACCTGGCGACCTATGACGAGATCGATGAGGTTCTGGCGGGACGTAGTGCACAAGCTATTTTGTTTGATCTGGGCCTGTCGTCTCTCCAAATTGATTCGACCGAACGCGGGTTCGCGTACTCCACCGACGCGCCCCTCAACATGAGAATGGACGCCGACGAGTCCCGGCTCACGGCGGCGGATGTCGTGAACACCTACTCGGCTGACGACCTTGCCCGGATTTTCACAGCCTATGGTGAAGAGAAGTTTGCCGTACGCATCGCGAGGGCGATCGTCGACGCGCGCGCACAGGAGCCTTTTTCCACCTCGGCCCGGCTGGTCGAAACCATCGTCTCCGCCGTGCCCGCCGGACTGACCAGGGGACACCCTGCGAAGAAAGTTTTCCAGGCCATCCGTATGGAAGTCAACGATGAGCCAACCCATCTTGGGCGGGCGATCCCCACAGCCCTGGGATGCCTGGCCCTGGGGGGCCGCATGGCCGTGCTGAGCTACCACTCAGGCGAGGACCGCCTTGTCAAGCAGATCTTCGCGGATGCCCGATCTGACCATGTGCCGCACGGCGTGGCAGTCGTGCCGGACCAGTATCAAGCCCAATTCCGCCTGGTCACCAGGGGAGCACTCAAACCGTGCGACGACGAGATGATGTGCAACCCCAGGTCCCAGTCCGCCCGTTTGCGGGTGATCGAAAGAATAAAGGAGGATCGATGAGCGCACTTGAACACAATCTGGCGCCAGTTCGTCAGAAGCGGGCGGACCTCAAATCTGTGGCCCCGCCCGAACGTTCCCATGCCCTGTTCAAAGGAACATTTCCTTTGGCGATTCTGGCTCTTCTCGCCATCGGTATGGTCGGTCACCTCGTCCTGCAGACGAAGATCCAGGAACAGGGCTTCGAACTGAGCGCTCTCCAGACCCAGGCCGACCAGCTCAGCGCCCAGGAAGAGATTCTGCACGCCACACTGGACAAGCAGTCCACGCCCCAGCAATTGGCGTACGTCGCCTCACAACTGGGAATGGTCGCCAATCCGTACTCGACGTACCTGGTTCTGCCCACCGGCGAGATCCAGGGAACAGACGAGGTTGTACGCGGCGACGAACTGCCCGTGATTTCCGCTCCGCCGCAGATCACTGTGACGGATCCTGACGTGGATGACACCCAGACAGACGGGGGGACCCAACCATGACCGCAACCCGGAATCGGCGTCGTACCCCGGTGAAGACGAAATGGAGGGTCAAACCCGGCTCCCCCCACACGAGGATGACCATGCTCCTGATCGGATTCATCGCGGTCGCGGTCGTGCTCAGCCTGCGGTGCATCTATGTCCAGGGCCTCGACCTGGCCGGCAACGCGGGCAAGGCGCTCATGCCCGAGACCGTGTCGATCCCCGCCACACGGGGGTCGATCACTGATCGCAACGGGCAGATCCTGGCCGAGTCGGTGCCCGCGGTCAATATCACCGCTGATCCCACCATTGTCGCGTCCAATGGCGTGCCTGAACCATTGTCATTGTTGAACAAGATGAAGGCGCAGGCGGGACCCGGGATCATCGCCGGGATCATGGAGGCGTACCTCGGAGGGAACTATCAGGACTACTACGACAAACTCACCCAGGTGACAGGCAGCGACGGGAATGACATCAGGTATGTGGTGTTGGCCCGAAACGTGTTGACGTACAATGATCTGCCCGTGACAGACGTGCTGTCCAAACTGGGCTATGTCGGTTTGTACCGCGAGCAGGCGTCCGTGAGGAACTATCCCAACGGGACCCTGGCCGCGAACCAGCTGGGGTTCATGACCTTCAGCAACGAGCTCCAGTCCGAGGGCAAGTACCCCTGGGTCGGCGGTGACCATCTGGAGTACGCGCTGAACTCCACTCTGGCCGGTGTCGACGGCCAGGAGATCTACGAGTCGAGCCCGTACGGGAGGATCCCCACCGGAACCTCTGTCGTGAAGGCTCCCCAGGAGGGTGTCTCCTATCAGCTCACACTGGACATCGGACTGCAGTACATGCAGGATCAGAGGCTGGCCGCCGCCGTCGAGGAGACCGGATCGCGATCCGGGATGGCCATCACCATGAGTGTGAAGACGGGCGAGCTTTTGGCCATGTCGACCTATCCCACCTTCGATCCCAACGATCCGGGCAGCGCCTCGGACGACGACCGTGGAAACCGCCTGATACGCGACGCCTATGAGCCGGGGTCTGTGGAGAAGGTTCTGACGATGGCCGCGTTGGTGGACCAGGGCCTCGTCGAACCGGACACCCGTGTCATCGTGCCAGGCAAGATTCAAAGCGGGGACTCCCTGATCGGGGACGCCTGGAGCCACGACACGATCCGGCTCACCGCTGCCGGGGTCGTGGCCAACTCCTCCAACATCGGCACCATCCTGCTCGCCCGCCAAACCACGAAAGAAACGCTCACTTCTTATTTGTCGTCGTTCGGACTGGGGCAGCCCACAGGTGTCGGGCTGCCGGGGGAGGCGTCCGGCCATCTGCCCGACGCCACCATGTCCGACCAGACACGGGACAACATCGCATTCGGTCAGGGACTTTCGGTGACAGCGGTTCAGGAGGCGGCCGCCATCAACGCCGTGGCCAACGGCGGGGTGTACATCTCCCCGACTCTCATCAAGTCTGCGACGACTGCGGACGGGAACCCCGTCGAGGTGGCGGGGCCCACCACGCATCGGGTCATCTCCGAGGAGTCCTCGGCGACGGTGCTGGAGATGATGGAACAGGTCCCGATCGCCAATCCTGGTTTCTTTGAGATCGACGGGTACCGTACGGCGTCGAAATCCGGCACCGCCGAGGCCATCGATCCCAGCTGCGGATGCTACAACGGTCGTGTGGTGTCCTATGTGGGGGTCGCACCGGCTGAGAACCCCGACCTGCTCACCTATGTGGTCCTCGACCATCCCGCCGGTGGGGTCACCGGTACATCCGGGGCCGCCCCAGTGGTCCACGATGTGATGTCGGTGGCTTTGTCACGGTACGCGGCGCCCACCTCCACCACACCCACCCCCCACCTCCAGCTGAACTGGTGAGGCCGGTGAGTTCCCACTGGTACGGCCGGGTAAGCTTCCAGGGTTCACGGAAATCGAGGAGGCTGATCCAACACGCCCGGATGAACCAGGCAACGCACACGTCATGTGCCAAGATGGATAGCGGTCCGCGGTTGGAAAATGCCATGGTGAAGGAGGCCTCATGCTGACCATCCTTGTTGCGGGAGCCGTGTCGATGCTGATCACCCTGTTGGGGACTCGTTATTGGATCAGGTTCTTGCACAAGAAGGCGTACGGACAATTCATCAGGAGCGACGGACCCACCTCTCACGCCGTCAAACGCGGTACCCCGACGATGGGCGGGGTGGTGTTGATCATCGCCGTGGTCGTGGGGTACTTCTGCGGGCACCTGGTGATGTGGAACACGATTTCGGCGTCCGGGTTGCTCATGCTGGGCCTGATCGTCGCCCTGGGGGTCGTCGGTTTCATCGACGACTGGCTGAAAATTTCCCATGCCCGCTCTCTCGGACTGGGCGCCGCCACCAAATTTTCCCTCCAGGCCGTGGTCGGCGTGGTTTTCGCTGTCCTGGCGCTCCAATTCCCCGACATCAGGGGAGTGACCCCCGCCTCGACCCACATCTCGTTTCTGGAGGACATCCCGTGGCTGGGACTCCCGGGCGTCGTCGCCGTGATCTGGATGGTGTTCCTCATCTGCGGATTCTCCAATGGCACGAACCTCACTGACGGCCTGGACGGTCTGCTCACCGGTTCGGCCATCATGGTCTTCCTGGCGTACGCGCTGATCAACTACTGGCAATCCAACCACTTCTGCACCGATGGGGTGGTGGCGAACTGTTATGTCGTACGCAACCCCACCGATGTGGCCACCATCGCGGTGGCCATGGCCGGCGGCCTGGTCGGTTTCCTGTGGTGGAACGCCCGGCCCGCGAAAATATTCCTCGGCGACACCGGTTCGCTGGCGATCGGGGGAGGCGTGGCCGGGATGGCCATCATGACACGTACGGAACTGCTCGTCCTCGTGATCGGGCTGCTGTTCGTCCTCGAGGCTTTCTCCGTGATCGCCCAGGTGGGGTACTTCAAGGCGACCCACGGGAAACGGTTGTTCAAAATGGCCCCCCTTCATCATCATTTCGAGATGATCGGATGGGAAGAGGTCAACGTCGTCATACGGTTCTGGATCATCGCAGGGTTGTCGGCGGTGATCGGGATCGGGATCTTCTACGCGCAATGGGTGGTGGGCAAATGATCGAATGGTTGGACAGCGCCCATCGGATGAGCGACTGGGGATCGGTACGCGCGGTCGTGGACGGGCTCGATGAACGGGGATTCTCCGCCGCCGACGTTTTGCTGGACCTCGGCGCGAATGTCATCGTGCTCAGCGAAACACAATCCGACAAGGCGAAACTTTTAGAAGTCCTGGGAGCCGACGTACGAGGGGATGCAAGCCTTCCCCCCTGCGATCTGCTCATCGCCGCAGCACCCTCCCCGGTGGTGGATCAGGCGGGCGCCCGGGGGGTGCCGGTGTGGTCGGATGTGGAATTGGCCTGGCGGTTGCAAGACCGCGTCGTCCCGTGGCTGGGGGTGACCGGTTCGGCGTCAGTGTCCGCCACGGCGGCCATGGCCGAGGCCATGCTCCATGCCGGGGGATTGACCGTTTCAGCTGTCGGCGCGAACCAGCGTCCCATCGTGGAGACGATCATGGACGGGGAACAGTACGACGTCCTCGTCGTCGCGATGTCCAAATTCACCCTCACCGACGATTCGCCGGTGAGATTCCATTCGGCGGTGGTCCGCAGCGTGGCCGATGACGACGGGTCGGACGAGATTTATGCCCGCGTCTACTACCAGGTGACCCATTCCTGTGTGTACAACGTCGCCGAGCCGCGTACCGAGGCCATGGTCGAACAAGCAGATGTGGTGGAGGGCGCCAGGGCGATCGGATTCACCTGGGGCATCCCCGCGATGTCCATGATGGGTGTGGTCGACGAACTCCTCGTCGACCGGGCCTTCATCCCGCAACGGCGGGACTCGGCTCTCGAGGTGGCCAGTGTCGCCGACGTGCCCACCGGATCGCCTGAGATGATCGGCAACGCTTTGGCGGCGGCAGGGTTGGCGCGATCCTTCGGTGTGCCCGCCACCGCCGTACGAGACGGGCTTCGGGCCTACGGATCCAAGGGGGAGACATGAGTGAAACAACACATGCATCAACTGAGACGACGTCGGCTGAGGCCACCACACGCCCCAGGTCGTTCGTCGCCGCCGCGATGAACCATCCGCTGTTCGACTACCACCTTGTGATCGCAGCCGCCGGGGTTTTGTTGTGCCTGGGACTGTTGATGGTCATCTCCTCCTCGTCGGTCATCGCCGCCGCCCTGTACAACAATGCGTACTATTTCGGAGAAAGGCAGCTGATCTTTGCCGTGATCGGGCTGATCGGCGCAGCGGTCCTGGCGTACGTCCCGCAGAAGTTCCTCCAATGGCTGGCCTGGCCCGCGCTTCTGGGCGCCATCGCCCTGATCATCTTGACCTTCACCCCCCTTGGAGTCTCCGTCGCAGGAAACAATAACTGGGTCTCTTTCGGACCGAGCTGGACACAGTTCCAACCCAGCGAGTTCGCCAAGCTGGCGATCATCGTCTGGGGGGCCAATGACCTCGCCAACCGCCGCAAACACCTCGACGACCTGCGTCAATGGTTCGTGTACATCGTGGCGAGCTTCACGATTGTGGGGTTGGTCGTCCTCCAGAAGGACCAGGGCACCGCCATGGTGATGGCGGCGATGGTGATCCTCGTCATGATCGCGGCGGGCGCCCCGTGGAGGCTGCTCATCGGACTCATCGGCACCGCCGTGGTGGGAATCGTCGGCTTGATCATTGTCCAGCCCTACCGGATGGACAGGATCCTGGCCTTCCTCCATCCCGAATCTGATCCTCTGGGAATGAACCTGCAGCCGCGCCGCAGCATCTACGCCCTGGCGTCAGGGGGGTGGACCGGGCAGGGACTCGGGTCGAGCAGGCAGAAATGGGGACTTCTGGCCGAAGCCCACACCGACTACATCTTCGCCATCATCGGCGAGGAACTGGGTGTGATGGGCACCCTGTCGGTGATCGTGTTGTTCGTGGCTCTGGCGTACGCCGGGATCAGGATCGCCTCCAGGTCAGCCTCCGCCTTCTCCCGGCTCATCGCCGTGGGAGTCATCGCGTGGTTCACCGTGCAAGCCTTTGTCAACATCGCGGTGACCATCCGTGCGATCCCTGTCATGGGAGTGACGCTGCCCATGATCTCGTACGGCGGCTCGTCGCTGATGGCCAACCTGTTCGCCGTCGGCCTGCTCGTGGGGTGCGCCCGGCGTGAACCTGAGGCCCTCAGGGCCATCCAGTCGAAGAAGAAGAGCCGTCGCATCACCACTATCGTCAGGGAAAACGCATGAGAGTTGTACTGGCTGGAGGAGGTACGACAGGTCATATCTCGCCTATGCTGGCCACGGCTGAGGCTCTTTCAGCCAGTGATCCCTCCATTCACATCACGTGTGTGGGAACCCCGGTCGGGTTGGAAACCGATCTTGTGCCCCACGCCGGGTTCGAGCTTCGATTGGTCGACCCGGTGCCCCTGCCCCGCACGGTTTCGGCTGACCTGGTCACCCTGCCCGTGCGGATCGTCAAAGCGGTACGTCAGGCGAAAGCCATCCTGCGCGGCGCCGATGTCGTGGTCGGTTTCGGGGGGTACGCATCTTTGCCGGTGTTTCTGGCCGCGAAAAGGATGAGGATCCCCGTGGTGGTCCATGAGGCCAACGCGGTGCCCGGCCTCGCCAACAGGATCGCGGCCCGCTTCGCGGCGTACGTGTGTGTGACCTTCGAGAACACGGGACTTCCCCACCAGATCGTGACGGGGATGCCTGTGCGCCCCGATGTGGCGAATCTGGACAGGAACGCCGAGCGTGGCCACGCCCGTGAGCTTTTCGGGTTGGACGCCGATGCCAGGGTCTTGCTGGTTTCGGGCGGGTCCCAGGGGGCCAGGAGCCTCAACACCGCGACAATGGCCGCTTTGCCCGCCCTTGCCGCAGCCGGCATCTCGGTCCTGCACGTGACAGGCAAGAAGAACGTCGACGAACCCTATACTCCTGTGGATGGATATGTACGGGTGGCGTACGTCGAACGGATGGGAGAGGCCTATGCCGCCGCCGATCTCATGCTGGCCAGGTCGGGAGCCGGAACAGTGGCAGAAACCGCGCTCGCCGGGCTTCCCGTCATTTTCGTCCCTTTGCCGCATGGCAACGGGGAACAAGCAAAAAACGCGGCCGGGGTCGTCGCCGCCGGCGGGGGAATCCTTGTCGTGGACGCCGATCTGACACCCCAGCGTCTGGTCGGGGAGGCCACCAGGATACTGGGCGACGATCAGATTGTGGACCGGATGAGCCATGCCGCGCTCAACGTCATGCCCCGCGACGCCGCCCAGGTCGTCGCGCGGTACACCATCGAAGCAGCCAAGGAGTCACACCCATGCCCCTGATCAACCCCAGCCCGATCCCGGCTTTTTCTTCCCTGGGACATGTGCATTTCATCGCCATCGGCGGTGCGGGGATGAGCGCGCTCGCGAGCGGATTCCTCCAGCAGGGGGCACAGGTCTCAGGTTCGGACCAACACGAGTCAGAGGCTTTGGAGCAGTTGCGCCGCCAGGGGGCGAGGGTGTGGCTGGGCCATGATCCGTCGCATCTCCGCGATGTGGATACAGTTGTTGTCTCTTCAGCGGTGCATGAGGAGAACCCCGAACTGGCCCAGGCCCGTCGGCTGGGCTTGCCGGTCCTGCACCGCAGCCTCGCCCTGGCGAGTCTGATCGGTGACCGCGAGGCGGTGTGCGTGACAGGCACCCACGGGAAGACCACCACATCGGCAATGTGTGTGGCAGCGTTGTGGCGGGATGATCCGTCGTACGTCATCGGCGCCACCCTGCTCGACACGGGCGCCGGTGCCCATATCGGCCGGGGGCGCGCGTTCATCGTGGAGGCTGACGAGTCGGACGGGTCCTTCCTCCAGTACCCCACGCGGGTGGCGGTGATCACCAGCATCGACGTCGACCACCTCGACAATTGGGGCAGCGCGGACCACTATGCCCGGGGGTTTGAGGACTTCGCCACAGGAGACACGGTGTCCCTGGTGATTCTGGACGGTGACAACATCGGTGCTCGTGGCCTGGGTCAGAAGCTTCGGGCGGCGGGCCGGGCGGTGATGATGTACGGGGAAAGCCCGGACTGCGACGTACGCCTGACGCAGATCTCACTGAACGGGTTCACCAGCGAGGCCCTGGTGAACCATGGGGACTGGTCCGGACATATGAGGATTGACCTGCCCGGGGCACACAACCTGCACAACGCGGCAGCCGCCTTTTGTGTGGGGGAGGCGTTGGGACAGGACAAGGATTCTATGCTCAGGGGGTTGGCGTCCTTCCAGGGCACGGCCCGCCGGTTCCAACGTGTCGGCGAGGCGGACGGGATCACCGTCATCGATGATTACGCCCACCATCCCACGGAGGTGGCCGCCACGATCGCCTCGGCCCGGACCGTCGCACGTGGAGCCCGCGTCATTGTTTGTTTTCAACCGCATCTGTTCTCGCGTACTCTTTTGTTCGCGGACGACTTCGGGGCGGTACTGGCGAAGGCCGACCACGGCGTCGTCCTCGACATCTACCCGGCCAGGGAGGAACCCATCGAGGGGGTCAGCGGCGAATTGGTCGCGACAGCCGTCACAGCCCATGGTGGCGAGGTCACCTACGTGCCGGACTTCGATGACGCCGTGGACGCGCTGTGCTCACTGATCCGGCCGGGGGATCTGGTTCTCACAGTCGGCGCAGGATCGGTGACGGAAGTCGGCCCACGGTTGCTTCGACGATTGGAGCAGTGATGGCGACGGCTCCCCGTTCTTCGCAGGTACGAGACGCGACCGCGATCATCAAGGCCCGTCACCGCACCCAGGTCCGCCGCCGCCTGATCCGTGTCATCGTGCCGGCGGCGGTGGTTCTCCTCGGCGTGGCAGCGGTGTGGGCGGTGTGGTTCTCTCCGCTGTTCTCAACCAAGTCTGTCCAGGTCACGGGCAATTCCCAGGCCAGTGTGGAACAAATCATCGAAGCGGCCCAGGTCCCCATCGGCACCCCTTTGGCCCGTGTGGACACCGCCGCCATCAAGGACCGGGTCAAACAAGTTCCGGTCGTCGCCGACGCGAGCGTGAGCAGGGACCTGAATGGAGTGATCGAGATCTCGGTGACGGAGAGGGTCGCGGTCTACACCATTTCCGTGTCCTCGCAGTATCTGCTCGTCGACTCGACGGGCACGGGATTTCTCACGGTGCCGTCCGCGCCCGACTCGCTGCCCATGGTGAAACTCACCGTGGACGACTCCGAACAGTCACAACGGCTCATGGTGGACGCGGCGACGATCATCGCGGCGTTGCCGGACTCGGTGCGCGCCTCCATGACGGTGATGTCAGCCGAGACCCCTGACACGTTCACCATCGATTTGGCGAACGGCGCTCAAATCCTGTGGGGCAGCGCGGAGGAGTCGGATCTCAAGGCGCAGGTCATCGACGGGCTTCTCAATGTGGACGCGCACTACTATGATGTGAGTTCCCCCAGCCATCCCGCGACCAGGTAGGCGCCCACAAGTCTGAACCCAAGGTTGAGGGTACGGCGAGTCGCATGTCGGTTAGTGGCAGAAGTCCGCTTCCTCTCATACTGTGGCAGACAGCACACATTCGATATTGGAGATGAGGCCGGCCCGTGGCGAATGCATCACAAAACTACTTAGCTGTCATCAAAGTCGTCGGAGTCGGCGGCGGAGGTGTGAACTCGGTGAACCGCATGATTGAAGAAGAGTTGCGGGGCGTCGAATTCATCGCGGTCAACACGGATGCCCAGGCGCTGCTCATGTCGGATGCGGATGTCAAGCTTGACATCGGGCGTGACCTGACGAGGGGTTTGGGCGCCGGGGCCGATCCGGAGAAGGGACGCCAGGCTGCCGAGGACCATGCCGATGACATTGAGGAAGCCCTGAAAGGCGCGGACATGGTGTTCGTGGCCGCAGGCGAGGGCGGAGGCACGGGAACAGGCGGCGCCCCTGTGGTCGCGCGCATCGCCCGCTCTCTGGGAGCCCTGACAGTCGGTGTCGTGACACGCCCGTTCAGTTTCGAGGGTCGCAGCCGCGCCAACCGCGCGGATGAGGGGATCACCGCCCTGAGAGAGGAAGTCGACACTCTCATTGTCATCCCCAACGACAAGCTGTTGGAGATGTCCGACGCCCAGGTGTCGATGCTGGACGCCTTCCACCAGGCTGATCAGGTGCTCATGCAGGGTGTGGCCGGGATCTCGGATCTGATCACCACTCCTGGCACTGTGAACGTTGACTTCGCCGACGTCAAGGCTGTCATGTCCAACACCGGTACCGCGTTGATGGGGATCGGCGCGGCTCGTGGGGAGGACCGGGCCCGCAAGGCTGCCCAGATGGCCATTTCCTCACCCCTTCTGGAGTCCAGCATCGACGGCGCCAGGGGAGTGCTGCTCTCGATCGCCGCGGGTTCAGATCTGTTGTTGCACGAGGTGTCGGCTGCCGCGAGCCTCATCCAGGAAGCCGCCGATGAGAACGCCAACATCATCTGGGGCACCGTCATCGACGACGCGCTGGCTGACGAGGTACGTGTGACGGTCATCGCAGCCGGGTTCGACGGCCTTCCGCAAAAGACACGGACAATGGCCGCTCAACGCCCCACGTTCACCCCGGCAGTCACACCCGCCGTACCCATGACCCCTTCCACCCCCAGTGTCCCGGATCTGGGCGAACCGCCGATTCGCCGCAGCACTGGTGAGTCCTTCCCGAGCACGTTCAAACCGAAGAGGGGCGATGAGCCGGACGGCATCGAACTGCCGGACTTCTTCAAGTGAGTTTCTCCTTCCTCCTCGATCCTGGCGACAACCAGGGTGTTGGCCTGGGGTTCACCGACCGACTGGGCGGTGTGAGCGCCCCTCCGCTGGACTCACTCAATCTGGGCCGCTTCGACGTCGACGATCCCGCTCATTACGCCCGTAACTTTGAGATCGTCGCGACTGCGATCGGGGTCGCCCATATCGCCGTGTGCTCTCAAGTCCACGGCTGCCATGTCGAACGGGTCTGGGACCGCGCCGATCCACACGTCGTAGTGGATGACAAACGAGAAGCGGACGCGATGGTCACCACCGAACCGGGGCTGGCGCTGGCGATCCGGGTGGCCGATTGTGTGCCCGTGCTGTTCGCCGACCCGCAAGCCCGCGTGGTGGGGGCCGCGCATGCCGGGCGTGTCGGATTGTACGCGGGGGTGCTCCACAATTGCGTGACAGCCATGCGGGAGTTGGGAGCCGGTGACATCCGGGCGTGGATAGGCCCGCATATCTGTGCCGGGTGTTATGAGGTTCCTTCCGACATGGCCCGTCAGGGGTGGACGATGATCCCAGCCAGTCGGGGCGAGTCCTGGAGCGGGACGGCGGCGATCGATTTGGGAGCGGGCGCCCAGGCGGTGCTGGAGGCCGAGTCCGTCACGGTGACCAGGTGCGATCCGTGTACGTCGTGTGATCCGCGATTCTTCTCCCATCGCCGTGACCATGGCCAGACGGGACGCCAAGCAGGTCTTGTGTGGCTGGGCCAGTGATTACTCGCGTGTTCTGGGATGGTTTGGTGATGTTTGTCGCTACGATGAAACATAGGAATTTTAGGAGGTGACACATGCCTGATCGGTTCAGCAGGGTCGCGGCGTTCATTCTCGGCCCGAGCGCGAGGGGCGATGAGGACGACGATTTCGAAACCGAATTCGCAGATTCCGGCGAGGAGGTCACAGATGTCGTCGAATTGGAGTCAGCGAGGCCGTCGACCCGCTCCCATCCTCAATCAGTGCACCAGGGCACGGTGACGTCACTCGACCAGCGTCGTCGCCCGGCGTCGAGCCGGGTGTCGATCGGACAGATCCGCCATATGCGGCCGCATTCCTTCTCGGAGGCGGCCAAGATCGGTGAGACGTTCAAAGAAGGGGTGCCGATCGTCCTCAACCTGACGACCACCGATGAGAGACAAGCTCAAAAGCTGATCGATTTCGCGTCGGGGATGGCATTTGTCACAGATGGGAAACTGGAGAGAATCACCTCTGGGGTCTTCCTGCTCGTTCCCGTATCGATCGAGTTCACCGATTCGGACAGGGACCAACTGGCTGACAACGTCCGCGAGTGACTCATGAGAATCGCCGGCACAGTCCTGATGGGACTGTTATCTTTATACCAATTAGTGTTGATTCTTCGGGCTATTTTCTCATGGGTTCAGATGCTCATCCCGCACTGGAACCCGCGCGGGGTTTTCTTAGTGATTGCTGAGGGAACCTATACCTTGACAGATCCTCCGTTGAGATTTCTGCGAAAGTTCATCAGACCCTTGAGACTTGGCAATATTCAACTCGATATGGCTTTTCTTGTGCTGTTTTTCCTTATCATTCTGCTTATGGAAGTGTTGGGATGGGTGTTTGCATGAGCTCGGGGGTATTCTTGTGATGACAGCTCGGCATCTCGGATTGAGCATTTGCTTGCTCTGCGGTAGCCTAGCCATACTCATCATTTTCTCAGGATTGATTTCTGCCACGCTGAAAGGGCAAATGCC
>JGI24699J35502_11134025_pt1 | contig 24907 bp, 18 predicted proteins | sample TergutMp193P4_FD_35502 | JGI IMG/M metagenome (IMG submission 35502)
GTTACCTTCGCGCACCTCAATCTGTGTAATCCGTGCAATTTGTGCGGTAATTCCCCGCAAATTTCGTTACCTTCGCGCACCTCAATCTGTGTAATCCGTGCAATCTGTGCGGTGATTCCCCGCAAATTCCGTAACATTCGCGCACCATTTATACCGATGTATCCATAAATTAACTTTCCTGATTTTGCACAACTCATTCTCCCTCTGTATCTTTGCAAATTGTTTCTCCATTTACCATATCTAATAAAAACAATTGAAAATCAAACAGATAACAAATCATCAACCTTTAACTCTTAATTCTTAACTTTTAACTCTTAACTCTTAACATTCATCTGTGTCCGAAAATAAAAACATTCTTATAAAAGGAGCCCGCGTCAATAATCTCAAAAATATTGATGTGGAAATTCCGAGAGAAAAATTTGTAGTTGTCACCGGGCTTTCCGGATCAGGAAAATCGTCATTGGCATTCGACACCTTGTATGCCGAAGGACAACGACGATACGTCGAAAGTTTGTCGTCGTATGCCCGTCAGTTTTTGGGCAAAATGAGCAAGCCCGAATGCGATTACATCAAAGGCATTCCGCCCGCCATCGCCATCGAGCAGAAAGTAAACACGCGCAATCCGCGTTCGACCGTCGGAACCTCCACCGAAATATACGATTATTTGAGATTGTTGTTTGCCCGCATCGGAAAAACCTATTCCCCGGTATCGGGACAATTAGTCAAAAAACATCAAATCAGCGATGTTGTCGACTGCATGGCAACTTATCCCGAAGGAACCCGGTTTACGGTACTGACAAAACCTTACCGGTCGGAAGGGCGGGATTTGCATGTCCGGTTCGAAATGTTGGCGAAAGAAGGTTTTTCGCGTGTGGACGTAAACGGGGAAATTTTGCGGATCGAGGAGGCGTTTTCACAACCGGACATTAACCTGAACGATATTTATCTTTTGATCGACCGGTTAACCTGCAGTCCTGAAAAAGACACCGCCACCCGTCTGGCCGACTCCGTACAAACCGCTTTTTACGAAGGACACGGAGAATGCGTCTTGAAATTCTATACCGGATCGGACGTTGAAGAAAAACATTTTTCCAATCAATTCGAGGCCGACGGAATAACCTTTGAAGAGCCGAATGAATTGATGTTCAGCTTCAACAGTCCGGCAGGCGCTTGTCCGACATGCGAAGGATTCGGCAAAGTGATCGGCATCGACGAAGATCTGGTGATTCCCAACAAAGGCCTGTCGGTTTATGAAGATGCCGTTGTGTGTTGGAAAGGCGAAAAAATGAGCGAATGGAAACGGGAATTGATCCTGAATGCAGGCAAAGCCGAATTTCCCGTTCATACGCCGTATTACAAGCTGACGGACGAGCAACGCAATATGTTATGGAAAGGAACTCCCTATTTCAGCGGAATTTATGCGTTTTTCAAGTTTGTGGAAGAAAATCTGTACAAAATACAATACCGTGTGATGTCAGCCCGTTACCGCGGAAAAACCATCTGTCCCGAATGTAACGGCACCCGGTTGAAAGCACAGGCACAATATGTGAAAGTCGGCGGGTTCTCCATTTCGGATTTGGTACTTTTGCCGATCACCGAATTGAAAGATTTTTTTCATCATCTGACATTAGACGAGCAAGATGCCCTAATCGCCAAACGACTGTTGATCGAAATCAACAACCGGATACAATTTCTGTTGGACGTAGGGTTGGGCTATCTGACCTTGAATCGTTTGTCGTCTTCTCTATCGGGCGGAGAAAGCCAACGGATTAATTTGGCCACGTCGTTGGGAAGCAGTCTGGTCGGTTCGTTATATATCTTGGATGAGCCGAGTATCGGACTTCATTCGCGCGACACCGATTTATTGATCAAAGTTTTATATCAATTGCGGGATTTGGGCAATACCGTCGTGGTGGTCGAACATGACGAAGAAATTATCCGGGCGGCCGATTATATCATCGACATCGGCCCGGGCGCCGGGCGTTTGGGCGGACAAGTGGTGTATGAAGGAGAAATCACGCCTTTGCTGAACGGAACATTTTCCGCACAACCTGAAACCGGCGGAAAGAAATCGTACACCGTCGATTATCTGACGGGAAGAGAACAGATCGAAGTTCCGCGGCACCGCAGGAAATGGAACAATTACATCGAAATAACCGGAGCGCGGGAAAATAATCTGAAAAATGTATCGGTTAAATTTCCGCTGAATACCATGACCGTCGTTACCGGCGTCAGCGGCTCGGGAAAATCGTCGTTGGTCAGACAAATTCTGTATATCGCGTTAAAAAAACATTACGACGAAACATCCGAACGAAACGGCCAGTTCGACGAATTGAAAGGCGATTTGCATTTGCTGAAAGGAGTCGAATTTGTCGATCAAAATCCCATCGGACGTTCCTCCCGTTCCAATCCGGTCACTTACATCAAAGCATACGATGAAATCCGGAAACTGTATGCTGCGCAGGCATTATCCAAACAGATGGGATTTACACCCGCTTATTTTTCGTTCAATGTCGAAGGCGGACGTTGTGAAGAATGCAAGGGCGAAGGCTGCATTACCGTGGAAATGCAATTTATGGCCGATATTACGCTGGAATGCGAATCGTGTCACGGACGCCGGTTTAAACAAGAGGTGTTGGACGTGGAATACCGGGGCAAAAATATTTATGACTTGTTGGAAATGACGGTGAATCAGGCCATTGAATTTTTCGAAGCAGGGAAAGGCACAACCGAAAAAGTCATCGTCAAACGATTACGTCCGCTGCAAGATGTCGGATTGGGATACATCAAACCGGGACAATCTTCTTCTACTTTGTCGGGCGGTGAAAATCAGCGTGTTAAGTTGGCTTCTTTCTTGGGTATGGAAAGGCAGGATCCGACCTTATTCATTTTTGATGAACCGACCACCGGATTGCATTTCCATGACATTAAAACGTTATTGAAAGCGTTCGACGCTTTAATTGCCCGAGGCCACACCTTATTGATTGTCGAACACAACCTGGACGTCATCAAATGTGCCGACCATGTCATCGACATGGGGCCCGAAGGCGGAAAAGAAGGAGGAGAAGTGGTATGTGTCGGCACGCCCGAAGATATCAGCCGCTGTGACCGTTCGTATACCGGAAATTTTTTAAAAGAAAAATTAAAGGGGTAGGTCTGTCCCGCCGGGGACAACTTGTTTTCCTTCCCGCATTACGTCCCTGACGGGACTTTGGTCACCGGAGGGACTCTCCTTTCTACCAATATGTTGTCCCCGGAGGGACGGAAAACAACATTTTTTACCCCCCACAGGTGAGGATAGGGGTACAACATCCGATAATCATTTAAATATTTTATCGTATGCCCGAATAATTCAAACGGCCTTAAAATATTCCGACTTCAGCAGGCTGTATACCGCCAAGTCGATGAATCCGCCGTTTAAATATTCGCCTTCCCGTTCGATTCCTTCGAAAGAAAAGCCTAATCTTTCGGGAACGCGGCGGCTTTTTATATTTTCCGTTCCGGCTTTTATCTGTACTCTGTTTAAATCCAACTCCTCGAAAGCATATTTTAATAATGACTTAACCGATTGAGTGACAATTCCTTTTTTACGGAATTTTTCCACTAACCAATATCCGATTTCGGTACGCCGGTTTAAAACGTCGGTATCTTTAAATCCGATCAGTCCGGCAACTTCCTGTCGATAACGGATTAAAAATGTTTTTTCTCCGATGTCGTTGATGTAATTGATGAGATCTTCGGTATCTTCCCGGTCGAGCGTATCATCAATAAAAGAAAGCCATTCACGCAAATCTGTTCTGTTTGCATCAATGGCTTGAAAAATTTCCGGAGCATCGGACAACTTTATTTTCATCAATTGTATATCCGAAGATACTTGCATGGAAGAGTTAAGGGTTTAGAGTTATGAGTTAAGAATTAAGAGTTAAGAGTTAAGGGGTGTGGGTAGAGGGATGCGGGGATTGTGTCATCATAAAATCATTTTCTCGATGGGGATAACTAAAATGCCTTCGGCGCCCAAAGTTTTCAACTTTCCGATGATTTCCCAAAATTGTTTTTCGCTGATGACCGAATGAACGGAACTCCACCCTTTTTCGGCCAACGGCACGACGGTGGGGCTTTTCATTCCCGGCAGCAAAGTAAATATTTCATTCAACTTATCGTTGGGGGCATTCAGCAAAATGTATTTCTTTCCTTCCGCGGTTTGTACGGCATTCATCCTGAAAATCAATTCATTCAGAATTTCCCGTTTGATGTCGGCAAGTTCTTTATACCCGATTAATAAAGCTTCCGATTGCATGACCGTTTCCACCTCTTTCAAATGATTGCCGGTCAATGTGCTGCCGGAGCTGACAATATCAAAAATGGCATCGGACAAACCGATTCCGGGTGCGATTTCGACCGAACCGGTTATTTCGTGTATCTCGGCCTGAATGTTGTTTTGTTGTAAAAATCCGCGGAGAATATTCGGATAAGAAGTGGCTATTTTTCGTCCTGAAAACCATTCCAATCCGGGATACACCTCTTCCTTCGGAATGGCCAGCGACAATCTGCATTTGCTGAAACCCAATCGTTTGACGATTTCCGCATTTTCTTTTTTTTCTTCAAATTCGTTTTCTCCGACAATTCCTACATCTGCGATTCCCGTCGCCACCGATTGAGGAATATCGTCGTCGCGTAAGAACAGCACTTCGACGGGAAATGTTTTGGAAGGAATCAATAATGTTCTTTTACCCGAAGAAAGCCTGATTCCCGCTTCCTCCAACAATTTCATGGATTCTTCATGCAGGCGCCCTTTGGCCTGAATTGCGATTCGTAGTAACATAAAAAGTATTATTCTTGTTTTTTGGTCATCCAGTGATACCTCTTATGAGGGCGAAAAGCAAAATATCCTTCGGGCAAATCGGCAATCTCCAACACAGAATCATCGAGACTGATAATCTCTTTCAGACTTGCCAGCCGGGCGATTTCCGCAAAATCTTCATACCGGTCTTCGCTGAAAAACTGCCAGGCGCCGTCGTCTGCATCATGACAAACATACGTGATGTCGGCTTTGTCTTCGGTCACGAATTTTGTGGTGAATACAGCGGTATCCGGAGAATCTTTAAACTCCTTTTTATGTTTATGCGCCTGTCTTTTTGATTTTCCGAATCCTAAGAATCCCATGTTTGCGAACACTTTAAATTACAACACATTGATATTGTGTTTAATACATTAAAAATCATACGGCAAAGATAAAAAAAGAATTTTATATAAGCATTCCGGAAACGGCTGATTTCGGTATTTTATACTACTTTTTTAATTTTTAAATTAGCGGCAATCGTTTTTTGTTAAATAATACCAAAAAACAATTAAATTCATCAAATAATTCGGATGAATCATTGAAGGATAACTAACAAGATGTCAAATAATTTTCATTTTTTAACGTTAAAGCTTTAACTTTCTTTGTACAAATGTCAAAAAAAAGCCCTAAACTTGCAGGAATTTCTAAGTTGTTTGATGTAAGGTGAAAAATATTATAAGGGTTTATATATGAAACATTTAATTGTTTATGCCAATCCCGAAGCAAAAAGTTTTTGCAAGTCGATTGCCGACACCCTTGTCGAGACACTCGCCGCTGCGGGGAAAGAATACGTTTTCCGGGATTTGTATGAAGAAAAATTTGATCCTATTCTTGATGTCGCTGATTTTGTGGCGATTGCAAAAAATGACTATCTGATAGATATTAAGATAGAGCAAGAAATAATTCAAGATTCATCTGTACTCACTTTTATATATCCGATTTGGTGGATGGGGGCGCCGGCCATCTTGAAAGGATATTTCGATCGCGTATTTGCCGAAAAATTTGCTTATTCGTCCGGAGTAAACGGGTTGGAAAGAGGATTTATCGGGAAAAAAGCGGTCGTGATCAATACAATGGGCGGAAAAAAAGAAATATACGAGCAGAACGGAATGCTGGAAGCCATGCGGAAACTGACCGATGTCGGAATTTTGGAATATACCGGATTGGAAGTCGTGGAGCATAAATTTTTCGGCGGAATAACGACCAGCACGGAAGAAGACCGGTTAAAAATGTTGCAGGAAGTCCGGGAACTCGGAGCAAAAATGATCACCATCGGTGTTGAAACTCAACGGGCCAGCTGGTAACTTTTGAATAAGGACCCGTATAATTAATAGAAAATTCCCGGTTTTTGTTACCTTTGCGTCTTTTTAACATCAGTATATTTTGCAGAATTTTAAATCATTGTTGTTGTGAACAATACAAAATATATATTCGTTACCGGAGGCGTAATTTCTTCACTCGGAAAAGGCATTATATCCGCTTCGATCGGAAAATTACTGCAAGCCAGAGGATATGATGTGACCATTCAAAAATTTGATCCGTACATCAATATCGATCCGGGCACACTCAATCCTTACGAACACGGAGAGTGTTATGTGACGATCGACGGGCATGAAGCGGATTTGGATCTCGGGCATTATGAGCGTTTTTTGAATGTACCCACCACCCGGGCCAATAATGTGACCACCGGCCGCATTTATCAAAATGTAATCAATAAAGAACGTAAAGGTGATTATCTGGGAAAAACCGTTCAGGTGGTACCCCACATTACCGACGAAATCAAGCGCAATATCAAATTTCTCGGATCCAAAAACAAATTTGATTTTGTCATCACCGAAATCGGCGGAACGGTAGGCGACATCGAATCGCTGCCTTTTATCGAAAGTGTACGTCAATTGCGTTGGGAATTGGGACGGAATTGTATTTGCGTGCATCTTACTTATGTGCCGTATATTGCCGCGGCCAAAGAAATGAAAACGAAACCCACCCAACATTCTGTGAAACAATTGCAGGAACTGGGTATTCAACCCGATATTTTGGTACTGCGAACCGAACGGCCTCTTTCGGAAGAAGTGTTGCGCAAGGTGGCATTGTTCTGTAATGTGATGGAATCGGCGGTGGTTCAATCGGTTGACGTACCGACCATTTACGAAGTGCCGATCAGGATGCAGCAACAAAAAATGGACGAGACGATTCTCCGGAAAATGAAACTTCCGATCGGGGAAACACCCGAACTGAAGCCTTGGAAAGAATTTCTTTTCAGGATGAAAGATGCCAAAGAATCGGTTAAAATTGCATTGATCGGCAAATACGTGGAGTTGCCGGATGCCTATAAATCCATCAACGAATCGCTTTTCCAAGCCGCGACATACAACGACCGCAAATTGGAGTTGTCATTTATTCATTCCGAAAAAGTGGACGAAACCAATGTGTCAGAATTGCTGTCCGAATTTGACGGACTGGTGATCGCTCCGGGTTTCGGACAACGGGGAACGGAAGGAAAAATCAGCGCCATCAAGTATGCACGCATAAACAACGTGCCGGTGTTCGGAATATGTTTCGGAATGCAATGCATGGTGGTCGAATATGCCCGTCATGTATTGGGGTATGCCGACGCCAATTCCACGGAAATAGACGAAAAAACGCCGTACAATGTGATCGACTTGATGGAAGATCAAAAAGGAGTTTCGAACCTCGGAGGCACCATGCGCTTGGGATTGTATGATTGCGAGCTTGAAAAAGATTCGCGAGTTTATAAGGCCTATCACAAACAGGTGATTCAGGAGCGTCATCGTCATCGTTTTGAATTTAACAACAAATATAGGGCCGAATTTGAAGCTGCGGGGTTGAAATGTACGGGACACAACCCCGAGACCGATCTGGTGGAAGTGATCGAAATACCCGGTCACAAATGGTTTATCGGCGTACAATTTCATCCCGAATACAACAGTACCGTCCTCAATCCTCATCCGCTTTTCATCTCTTTTGTAAAAGCGGTGATAGAAAATAAAAAAAATAACAACGAAAAATCACCAAAATAATAATGGATAAACAGTCGATTATCGGATTTATATTAATTGCCGTTTTACTGGGTGTTTTTGTTTGGATTTCCCGTCCTTCCGAAGAACAAATCGCAGCACAAAAAAAATATCAGGATTCGATCGCGCGGGTCGAATTTGCCCGGCAACTTGCCGAAAAACAGGCCGGAAGTGCATTAATGCAAGCGAAAGACTCTGCCGGTGTGTTGCAAACGACTCAAAATGATTCCGTATTTCATGTACAATATGGCGCATTTACCCCTGTGATGGAAGGTTCGGACGAATTTACCACACTTGAGAATGACGTGATGGAATTGTCGTTATCCAATAAAGGCGGACGCATTTATAAGGCGCGGTTAAAAAACTACCGGACGTCCGATTCTTTGCCGTTGATTTTATTTGACAATGACGAGGCCGATTACGGATTCAATTTCATTACGACCAACAACCGGATATTGAATACGTCCGACATGTATTTTAAACCGATAGCCGGCGCCGACGGAAAATCGGTGACCATGCGCTTGAGTTTGAATGACGATCAATATCTGGATTTTATTTATACGTTGGCTCCCGGTGATTATATGCTCCGGTTCGATGTTTCGGCAAAAAATATGGATACTGTTTTGTCTCCCGGCACCAATTCGTTGGATATGCATTGGGTCGGAAAAATTCGTCAACAGGAAACCGGACGCAAATTTGAAGAACGTTATACGCAGATTTATTACAAATTCACGGCCGATGATGTCGAAAAATTGAGCGAATCGAAAGATGATTCGAAGTCGTTGAGCGGAAGAGTACAATGGATTGCGTTTAAAGATCAGTTTTTTTCTTCCGTATTGATTGCAAATGAAGGATTTACATCCGTCAAATTGGATTCCAAAATGGTTTCGGACGGGATGTACCTGAAAATTTTCGACAGTCAGATGGCTGTGGCTTTTGACCCGACGGGAAAGGAAGTTACGGGATTCCGTTTTTATTTGGGCCCGAATCATTATTCCATATTAAAAAAATACGATAAAGGGGTGGCATCCGACGACCGGCAGGAACTTGACAAATTGGTGCCGTTGGGTTCTTCCATTTTCCGTTGGGTAAACAAATGGTTGATTTTGCCGATGTTTAACTTTTTCGGAAGTTTTATCGGCAGCTACGGATTAATCATATTCTTAATGACCTTAGTGGTGAAATTGGTGCTTTTCCCGCTGACTTACAAATCATACATGTCTTCGGCCAAAATGCGTGTACTTCGTCCGCAAGTGGAAGAAATCAGTAAAAAATATCCGGGACAGGACAAAGCCATGGATCGTCAAAAAGCAACCATGGCGCTATATAGTCGGGCAGGAGCCAGCCCTATGAGCGGATGCATACCGATGCTGCTTCAAATGCCGTTCTTGATCGCCCTGTTCATGTTTTTCCCGTCCGCCATCGAATTGCGTCAGGAAAGTTTCCTCTGGGCAAAAGACTTATCCACTTACGATGCGGTTTACACTTGGAACCAATATATACCGTTTATTACGCCGTATTTCGGAAATCACATCAGCCTGTTTTGCATACTGATGACGATTGTGAATCTGATTTACACCAAATTCAACGCCGATGCAACCAATACGGGACAACAACAGATGCCGGGAATGAAATACATCATGTACCTGATGCCGCTGATGTTTTTGGTGTTTTTTAACCAATATGCTTCGGGATTGACGTATTATTATCTGGTATCGACGTTGCTGACGATTATTCAGACTTTAATTTTCCGTCAATTCGTCAATGAAGAAAAGCTGTTGGCCAAATTGGAGGAAAATAAAAAGAAACCGCGCAAAAGATCAGGATTCATGGCTCGTTTGGAAGAAGCCCAAAAGAAACAGCAGGAACAGGCCAGACAACGGGCAAAAACAAATGCAAAAAGACGGTAATTATATAATATTTTGTATTCTGTCTAAAGTTTATTATTTTTGCACAAATTGAAAATCATATTTACAATATGCATGAATTAATAGCGCGGAAGACAGAAGCTTTTGTGAAAGAAAATCTTCGAATATTTCCCGGTGTTGTGATATTGGGCCCCCGACAATGCGGTAAATCCACATTAATTAAAATGTTGTACCGAAACTCGGACTCCTATCTTTATCTTGATCTTCAAAATATAGATGATCTGAACAAACTGCACGAGCCGACCCTTTTTTTCAAAGCAAATCAAGACAAAACAATTTGTTTGGACGAAATACAGCTCGTGCCGGAATTATTCTCTGTGCTTCGCAGTGTCATTGATGCCGATCGGCAACCGGGACGGTTTATATTATTGGGTTCTGCTTCCCGGGATTTGATTCAAAAGGCCTCCGAATCGCTTGCCGGAAGAATCGGATTCATTGAACTCACACCATTTACGATCGAAGAATTGATGTCCGAAGAAAAGTTTGATTTGAACACATTTTGGCTGCGGGGAGGGTATCCGGAAAGCTATCTCGCCGAAACAGAAGAAGGGAGTGTATTATGGAGAGAAAATTTTATCCGCACCTATATTGAAAGAGATATTCCGCAGTTGGGATTTCAAATACCCGCATTGCAATTACGACGGATGCTTTCCATGTGCGCTCATATTCAAGGACAATTGTTGAATGCGACCAAACTCGGAGAGTCGTTAGGCGTTACGCACCCTACCATACGTCGATACACAGATTTGTTGGAACAGACCTTTATTCTTCGTTCTTTATCGCCTTGGGAAAGAAATGTCAAAAAAAGACTTTTAAAATCTCCGAAAATTTATGTGAGAGACTCCGGGCTTCTTCATCGATTATTACAAATCAATCATTTCAATTCCTTAATGGGTAACCCTGTTTTCGGTTCATCATGGGAAGGATTTGTGATTGAAAATGTCATCGCTTCTTTAAACGATTGTCATTTTTCTTTTTACCGCGATTCAGCAGGGGATGAGATAGATCTGATTATCGAACGGAACGGCCGGACGATTGCCGTTGAATGCAAAGCGTCTACTGCTCCCCAATTGACGAAAGGCTTTTGGAACGCCCTTGAGATCATCCAACCCGATAATACGTTCGTCGCTGCTCCCGTTCAATCCGGATATCCGTTGAAAAACGGGGTTGAAGTCTGTAATTTACACGAATTAACCGGTAAATTAAAGCAATATTTCCCGTAAGAAACCGGATATTTTATTCTTCAAACAACGATCCTTGCACCACATTTTCATCATCCTCGTTATTTCCTCCGTCGTCTTCCGAAGAAACATTGTCGGATGATGCTTCGACCGGTTCTTCCGGAAAGCGCGTCGGCTCCAATTCGATGACGGATTTTACTTCGAATGTTGAAAGGCGTTTGCCTTTTGCTTTGAAACTTTTTATGCCGATAAATTCTTCCGCATCCACAATCATCGGATCCCGGAAGCTGTCGTGGCCTCCGAATGTCACTTCCAGACGCGGAAACATCGTATCGGTAACCAAAATCAACTTATTGCCGGGATTCTCGCCCACAAAATTGAGCTTGCGTTGAGAAGTTTCAAACGTAAACCGCTTCAAATAAGCATATCCGTTTTGACTGACATCGTAAAGTGCGGCGGTCCAGACCTTATCCGGGTCGAATTTTTCGATGAAAATAATATCGTCGCCGTAATGATTGCTGACATCAAAATTAGTGGTATAAAAATCGCCGTTCCGGCTGACGACCAGAATTTGGTCTTCTCCTTGAAATTCACCGAGAAAATCGCCCCTGCCGTCATAATTCAACCGGAGAACATCCCGGTCGAACCAGACTTTCCGTCCGCCCAATGTGGAGGCGCCTTTTTCTTTGAGCGTTATTTTGTATACATCGTTTTTCGTTACCACATTTCCGATTGATTGACGCCCTTTGATGGCGATGTCTCCGAAATTTTTTTCGATGATAAGCAGCTTCAGGCGGGGTTTCGGTTTCAACAATATCCGTATAATTTCGGCCTCTCCGTTGGGATTTGCCGAAAAATAAACCACCCTTGAATTTGGATTTCCTTGCGTCAGGTCGTATTCCCGATCTCGCGTAACGCCCGTCACGGCAAAACGTTTGATGTAATACGCGCCGTCTTTTCCGTCTTTGTAAACAACATTGTAAATGGTTCGTTTATCATTCTTTTTGAATACATTGACTAAAAGTATGTTTTTGCCGATAAACATTTTTTCGCTGACCTTGACGATCTTATATTTTCCGTCTTTGTAAAAAATAATGATGTCGTCGAGGTCGGAACAATTACAAACAAACTCGTCTTTTTTGAGTCCTGTTCCGATAAAACCTTCTTCCCGGTTGATGTACAATTTTTCGTTGGCTTCGACGACTTTGGCGGCTTCGATGGTGTCGAAACTGCGGATTTCGGTCATCCGCGGAAAATTTTTACCGTATTTTTCTTTCAGGTTCGTAAACCATTGAATGGTATAATCAACAATGTGCGCCAGATTATAATCGATTTCTTCAATCTGTTTTTTGATGTTTGCGATCAGTTCGTCCGCTTTGTCGGAATTAAATTTGAGAATGCGTCCCATCTTTATTTCCATCAGCTTGAGAATGTCTTCGCGCGTGACTTCCCGTATAAACGAAGGTTTAAACGGAGTCAGCCGTTTGTCGATATGATTGACCGCTTCATCCATCGACCGGCTTTGTTCAAATTCTTTATCTTTATAAATACGTTCTTCGATAAATATTTTTTCAAGTGAAGCGAAATGAAGGCTTTCCAGCAATTCATTTTTTTGAATTTCGAGTTCCGATCTCAACAAGGCCAATGTATTATCGGTCGCATGTTTCAATACATCCGAAACCCTCAAAAAGTGCGGTTTGTTCTCGGAAATAATGCAACAGTTGGGAGAAACATTGATTTCACAATCGGTAAAAGCATACAACGCATCGATTGTTTTGTCGGAAGAAGTACCCGGAGCCAGATACACCAGAATTTCCACATTTTGGGCCGTGTTGTCGTCGACTTTCCGAATCTTTATTTTGCCTTTGTCATTGGCTTTTAAAATACTTTCGATGATTGAGGAAGTTGTTTTTCCGAAAGGAATTTCGGTAATGGACAATATTTTATTGTCGACCTTGCCGATTTTGGCGCGTATTTTCACCGATCCGCCCCGTTGTCCGTCATTATAGCGGGCAACATCAATATATCCCCCTGTCGGAAAATCGGGAAAAATTTCGAAATGTTCACCTTTTAAATACGCTACTGAAGCACCCAGCAATTCATTGAAATTATGCGGAAGTATTTTCGACGAAAGTCCCACGGCAATACCTTCCACTCCTTGTGCCAACAACAACGGAAACTTCACGGGAAGCGTAACCGGTTCTTTGTTTCGGCCGTCATAAGACAATTTCCATAGAGTCGTTTTCGGATTAAAAACAACTTCGAGCGCAAATTTCGACAAACGAGCTTCGATGTAACGGGGAGCCGCGGCGCCGTCGCCGGTGAGAATGTTACCCCAGTTCCCCTGACAGTCGATCAACAGATCTTTTTGACCCAATTGCACCAACGCATCGCCGATGGACGCATCACCGTGCGGGTGAAACTGCATGGTATGTCCGATGATATTCGCTACTTTGTTGTAACGTCCGTCATCCATTCTTTTCATGGAATGAAGAATCCGGCGTTGCACCGGTTTCAACCCGTCGTTGATATGAGGCACGGCCCGCTCCAAAATAACATACGAAGCATAATCCAAAAACCAGTTTTGGAACATGCCCGACAAATGATGTTTGACAACATCCTGCCCCGAATCGGGAACTTTGTACTCCGAATGATCTTCCTCCGACAAAAGGGAACTATTCTCATTATTTTCGTCTTCTTGTTCTTGCTTTTGAGGCAGGTCGTTTTCCAAGTCTTCGTTTTCGATGTTTTCGGAAGAATCTTTCGGTATCATAATTAATCTGTGATCTAATCGTTTTTTGAGCGCCTGCAAAAATACGCAAAAAAAATGAAGGATTATACGTGCCTTGTTTTTCCGGAAAATCCTTTATATACCGGTCTTCATTTATGAGATTTTTTTTTTAGCTTTGCACTCTTTAAGTATATCGCAAAAACGGTATCTGTTTTTATTAAAAAAATAAAAAATGGCACAACAAGAAGACGTTTTCAAAAAACTGATTTCACATTGCAAAGAATACGGATTTGTATTTCCGTCCAGCGAAATTTACGACGGTCTGGGAGCCGTTTACGATTATGGGCAAAACGGAGTGGAATTGAAAAACAACATCAAAAAATATTGGTGGGACAGCATGGTATTGTTGAATGAAAACGTCGTGGGAATCGATTCCGCCATTTTTATGCATCCTACCATTTGGAAAGCGTCGGGGCATGTTGATGCATTCAATGACCCGCTGATCGACAACAAAGACAGCAAAAAACGGTACCGCGCCGATGTGCTGATCGAAGAATTGCTGGCCAAGTACGACGAAAAAATCGAAAAAGAAATCGAAAAAGCCGCAAAAAAATTCGGAGAAACCTTTGATGAGACAAAATTCAGAGGAACCAATCCGCGAGTGCTTGAAAATCAGGAAAAAAGGGACGAAATCCACAACCGTTTCGTAAAAGCTTTGAATGACGGGGATTTGGAAGAATTGCGTCAAATCATCATCGACTACGAAGTGGTATGCCCCGTCAGCGGAACACGGAACTGGACGGAGGTACGCCAATTCAACCTGATGTTCTCCACCGAAATGGGTTCTACCGCCGACGGATCGATGAAAGTTTATCTTCGTCCCGAAACGGCACAAGGAATTTTCGTCAACTTTTTGAATGTACAAAAAACAGGACGGATGAAAATACCGTTCGGAATTGCACAAATCGGAAAAGCATTCCGGAACGAAATCGTTGCCCGTCAGTTTATTTTCCGCATGCGGGAATTTGAACAAATGGAGATGCAGTTTTTCGTCCGTCCGGGAGAAGAACTCGAATGGTTTGCCCGGTGGAAGGAAATCCGGATGAAATGGCATCAAGCTTTGGGATTCGGAAAAAATAAATACCGCTTTCACGATCACGACAAATTGGCTCATTATGCCAATGCAGCCACCGACATCGAGTTCGAAATGCCCTTCGGATTTAAAGAGGTGGAAGGAATCCATTCGCGTACCGATTTTGACTTGGGCAGTCACGAAAAATATTCGGGCAAAAAGATTCAGTATTTCGATCCCGAATTAAATAAATCGTATATTCCTTATGTGATCGAAACTTCGATCGGGGTAGACCGTATGTTTTTGTCGATCATGTCGGCATCTTACTGCGAGGAGCAGCTGGAAGACGGAGAAAGCCGGGTTGTGCTGAAATTGCCTCCTGCGTTGGCTCCCGTGAAATTGGCGGTATTGCCTTTGGTGAAAAAAGACGGACTTCCCGAGAAAGCGCGTGAAATCATCGATGCTTTAAAATTCGATTTCAAATGCATGTATGACGAAAAAGACAGCATCGGAAAACGCTACCGTCGTCAGGATGCCATCGGTACGCCTTATTGCGTAACCGTCGATCATCAAACACGGGAAGACAGAACCGTAACCATCCGTCATCGCGACAGTATGGCGCAAGAGCGCGTTTCGATCGACGATTTAAGCAAAATCATTATCGGCCGGGTCAGTATGAAAAATCTTTTTAAAGAATCATAATTTCAGTAAGATATTATCTGAGAGATACTTAACCAATTATTTTGTCATGCTTTGATTTGCCGGATCGAATTATTCTATACATTTTAACATAATCCTTATTTTTTTAATAAAAATATGTCATAGAAACGAATACTTTTGTAAAAAATTTGAAATGGGTGAATGGGTAATTTTCCGGGGAAAAAATCCGGAAAATTCCTTTCTGTCAAAATATGAACTGATTAATTTATTACAATAATAAAATAAAAGGAGGCACCACATTTCTCAATGCTTGACCAAGATGAATCAAAAAATATATTTTATATCGTTTTTATTTCTTTTTTTGACCGGATTATTTTTTTCGGGGTGCAAGGACGATAACGACTCCGGTGATTCTGAATGGAAAACGGAGAATGAAGTATTCTTTAATAATTTAGCAAGTCGTTCCGATCTTTATCGTGTGGATGCAGGAAGCGGAAGCGGTTATTTGTACTACAAGGTGTTGAAATCGGGATCGGCAGATCAAAAAAGGCCGGTATACACCGACAGCATAAATGTATATTATACCGGAGCGACGCTTGCGGGATTTGACATATCGGGCGATACCATTGTTGCGGGGAAGTGGTTTGATACTTCATATATTGACGGAAAATATGTCGAAGACGGAATATACAAGCCGGCAGGGTTCAGAATGAATAAATTGATTGAAGGATGGTGGGTTGCACTGCAAGAAATGAGGCCGGGCGATAAATGGCAGTTGTATATCCCTTGGCAATTGGGGTATAAAGAAGCCGGTTCGGGAACAACCATTCCCGGTTATTCTGTTTTGATCTTCGATGTGGAGCTGGTTTCAGTGATTCAATAAATTGCCGGACAGTCGTTGATAAATAAATACGGGTATTCCTTTCTGTTTCGATAATTTTCCGGTTTTTTGTCTGAATTTTGAATGATAAACCAATTTAATAATAGGATAATTATGCTTAAATCTTATGTATTTCCCAGTGTTTATGAAGCAATAAACAGAGAACTTCCAAATGTTGCGGATAATATCCTGAACGGGATAAGAGTAAAAGTCAATGACGAAGACTACATGGTGGGAAACCTTGCACTGACGGAAGGATACAGCCCCCACAAAAATTTTAACGGCGCACCTACCGAAAACGAATACAATTTGCTGAGTAAGGCAAGCTTATTGTTGACTCAACCGAAGAGAGACGAAGAATTATTTTTGACGACCGGATTTCCGTTTTCGACCTATCTACTTTACAGAGAGCAAGTTAAAGATCAATTGTTAGGTACGCACAACATTTTGTATGATGCATCCACCTTTGGCGGAACGGTCAATGCAAAGAAAGAAATAATCGTCAGTAAAGTTGAGATATTGCCTGAAATATTGGGTTGTATCACAGCCATCAGAGAAGGCGGGATACAAGAAAAAGACAATTTTTTCATTGTAAGCTTGGGTTACGGAACCTGCGAAGTAGTTGTAAGCACCCGTTCGGGAATCATCAATCGTTCGGCGGTGAGTACGCAAGGAATCCGTCATGCCGTGAATATCTTGTCGAATGAATTGCAAAAGAATCTGTACCTCAATTTAAAAACGGAACATCAAATCGATGTGGCTTTTCAACGCGGAAACATAATTGTAAACAGAACCAACCGCAATTTGTCCGAAATCAGAGAAAAAGCGCTGAAAACGTATTATCACGATATTATCTCCCCGGCGATGAGAAAAGCATTTTTGGATGATGATTTCAATAAATGTTCCAAAATGTATGTGGTGGGCGGAGGAGCCTTATATCCCGAATTAGTGGATTGTTTCCGTCAGGAATTTAACGGCATCGTGTCCATCGAAACTTATCCCGAACCCGAAAAGTGTGCTTCTCACGGGTATTGTTTAAATTCAAGACAAAAGATAGCGGGATCGTTCAAATCCAACGTGAAAAATGCCGACGAAGGGGTTGTTTCCCGTAATCCCCAATTAGCCGTAGGATTGGATATCGGCAATGCCAATACATGCGTTACCGTTTACAGAAACGAAGATTAAAAAACATAAGAATTAAACCTGAAAAAGTGACGATTTTATCAAATATTGATAAAAAGCGTCACTTTTTGGCTTTGACAGCGGCTCTCCCGCAAAAGTTGCGGGGTTAAAACATATAGCACTTATGTGTTTATAGCCATTATGCGTAAGCTTATGGTTTGGAAATGTTCTCTTTTGAAAATTAAACATAAAAATTAAAAAATTTATTTGATTATTAATCAAATGTTTTTTGATTATCGTTCTCGATGAAATATTCTAAAGTCTATCCAGCTCATTCGTAGACCTATTCCCTTTATATCTGTTTTGTACGGCATTAAAACGATAACGAATTTCCAAAACGATACTTCTTCTGTACATATAATCATCCCATATACTGTTTAGACCATTGTAACTAAAGATATTTTTATCTTTAGACGTTTTAAAAATATCATTTCCTCGCGGTTATTGATATAAGATATGGGAGTCCCCTTACCCAATACGGTGTATGCATCGTCATCTTTTACTACAAAAGGCATTTGACCGAGAACTTCCGATAAGTTTCCCATATTTTTTAGCGGGGTGTTTTGTATATCCGCAGAAATCCCGTTATTCTCCATTTTGAACAGATCAGCCGCTCCTGTGACAACGACTTCTTTCAGCATTTCTTTTTGGGGTAAAAGGGTAATGGTTCCTGTATGTTCATCCACAATTTTCAAAGAATCCGGCTTGTATCCCAACATCGAAATCTTAAGCAGGTATTCGTTCTTCGCGACATTTAACAAAAAATATCCTTTATCGTCTGTTACCGTTCCTGAAACAAATACGGTATCGGGCAAACGATATAAAACAACATTTTCGCGTTTGAAATGAATCCTGTTTAAGTTACTTGTTGCCCTTCGAAGTTAGCTTTTTCCAGTTTCATTTTGGCATAATCGAGCGTGATGTGAAGTTCTTGTTCGCCGGCGGAAGGAATGTCGAACATGGCATCCATCATGATGGTTTCGGCGATGGAACGCAATCCGCGGGCGCCCAATTTAAATTCAACCGCCTTATCCACGATAAATTCCAATACCTTATCATCAATTTTCAAGACCACGTCATCCATTTCAAATAATTTGACGTATTGCTTGATGATCGAATTTTTGGGTTCGGTGAGAATCGCCCGCAAAGCATCCCGATCCAACGGATTTAAATAGGTGAGAATGGGCAGACGTCCGATAATTTCCGGAATCAATCCGAAAGCCTTTAAATCCTGCGGAGCAATATATTGCAATAAATTTTCCCGATCGATGTTCGCGGTCATTTTGCCGGCTGTATATCCGACCACCTTGGTATTCAACCGCATGGCGATTTTCTTTTCGATACCGTCGAAAGCCCCGCCGCAAATAAACAAGATATTTTTGGTGTCCACCGGAATCATTTTCTGGTCCGGATGTTTTCGTCCTCCTTGCGGAGGCACATTCACCACCGAACCTTCCAACAATTTCAACAATCCTTGTTGTACGCCTTCACCGCTTACATCGCGCGTGATGGACGGATTATCCCCTTTCCGGGCGATTTTATCGATTTCGTCGATGAAAACAATACCACGTTCGGCGGCATCCACTTTATAATCAGCCACTTGCAACAATCGGGTCAAAATACTTTCGATATCTTCGCCCACATACCCCGCCTCGGTCAACACGGTTGCATCCACAATGGTGAACGGTACATGAAGCATTTTGGCAATCGTTCGGGCCAACAACGTTTTACCGGTGCCCGTGGATCCCACCATGATGATATTCGACTTTTCAATCTCGACATCATCACCAGACGGCATTTGCAACAATCGTTTGTAATGATTGTAAACGGCAACCGATAAATATTTTTTGGCATTATCCTGCCCGATAACGTATTGATCCAAAAATGTTTTGATCTCCGCCGGCTTCGGCAATTCATTTTTTGTCAACCTGAAATAAGAAGGTTTATTTCCCTTTTCGGGATCCGATTCCTTTAAAATATCATACGCCATTAACGTACAACTGTCGCAAATATTGGCATTCAGTCCCGTAATCATAAAACCGGCGTCTTTGCTGCTTTTGCCGCAAAAACTGCACTTTTCATTATTCGTTTTGCTCATATCTGAATGAATGGTGAGATCAGTCGTTGATGTTTATTTTTTGATTTGTTTTACAAGCACATCATCAATCATTCCATATTCTTTGGCTTCCGAAGAAGTCATCCAGTAATCGCGATCCGAATCTTTTTCTATTTTTTCGAACGGATTTCCCGAATGTTCGGCAATGATCGTGTACAGTTCTTTTTTCATTTTTTGAATTTCACGAGCCGTAATTTCGATATCGGATGCTTGTCCTTGCGCTCCTCCCATCGGTTGATGAATCATGATGCGGGAGTGATTCAACGCAAAACGTTTGCCTTTTGTTCCGGCAACAAGTAATACAGCCGCCATAGATGCCGCCATGCCGGTGCAAATCGTCGAAACATCGCTGCTGATAAACTGCATGGTGTCGTAAATACCTAATCCGTCATACACCGATCCGCCGGGAGAATTCATATAAACCGCGATGTCTTTGCCCGGATCCGCCGAATCCAAATACAACAATTGAGCCTGAATGACATTGGCGGTGGTATCGTCGATCGCCGTTCCCAAAAAGATGATGCGGTCCATCATCAAACGAGAAAAAACATCCAATTGAGTTACATTCAGTTGTCTTTCTTCCAAAATGTACGGATTCAAATAGCCTTGAGGTTTGATATTTTGGGTATTCATATATTGATCCAATGCCAAACTGTTTATTCTCAAATGCTTGGTTGCATATTTTCTGAAATCGTTCATAATGCTTGTATTTATTAATTTTTTTTGAATAGAACAAAGATGCTGATTTTCGGCGGTTTAAACCTGTTGCCCGAAAATTTATTCTTCGTCCGGTTGAATATCTTTATTTTCGGCGAAGAGTTGATTGAACTGATTCAATGTTACTTCTTTTTCATTCAATGTAACATTTTTCTTGATTTCTTGAGTCAACTTTTCTTCAATCACCCGGTTGGCCAGATCCTGAACTTTGTCTTTTTTACCCAACATTTCTTTGGCATAATTTTCAAGCATATCGACAGGAACATTGGTAATGCCGTAATTGGCAAATTGCGCCCCGGTCACCTTTTTGGCCATCCGGGTCAAATCAGATTCCTCGACTTTGATTTCGTAATCGCCGGCCAATTTCTCTTTGATCAATTGCCAAGTCAGTCCCTCAATGGTTCGGGGATAATCTTTTTCGATATTTTCGGGCGTATTTTTTTCGTTCGAGGCAAGCACCCAACGTTTGATAAATGCATCGGGAAAATTCAGCGGGCCGATTTTGCCGACAATATAGCGATGTATATCCAGCATAAATTTATAATCGCTGTCATCAACAAATTGATGTTCAAGGTCTTCTTTTACTTTTGCCCTAAATTCGTCTTCCGATTTCACCACTCCTTCTCCGAAGGCTTTATCAAACAGTTCCTGATTCACTTCAGCTTCTTTATAGCGGGTGATATCGGTAATTTCAAAACTGAAGTCGGATGTGGCGTCTTTTACGTTCTCTTTGGGGATATGCAAAAAGGAAGAAAGTTCAGCTTCATGACCGTTATACGCTTTATGCGGGTTCATAATGATCGTATTGCCTTTTTCCGCACCGATGAATTTGTTCTTTTCCTCTTCATCTTTCATATACGCCGGCATCAAAACCGCATCTTCAACAACGATTCCGCCTTCTTGAATTTTTCCGTCGGCATCCAGTTCCGTCAAAACTCCTTTCACCAAATCTGCTTCCGAAACTTGATCATCGACGGATTGGTGCGAGCCGTAACGACCGGCATACGATTTGATTTGTTTGTCGAGCAGTTCATTATCCACTTTAATGGTATAATATTCGATTTCATCGTCCTTTTTCGACAAGGCCACCGATATTTCGGGAGCTAAACCGATATCGAATACAAATTCAAAATCTTCTTGCGTGTCGAAATCAATTTCTTGTTGTTCGATTTCGTCGGGCAACGGTTCGCCCAGAATGCCTAATTTATTTTCGCGGATGTATCCGAACAAATTATCCGAAACTACTTTGTTGATTTCCTCCACCAAAACCGATTTTCCGTACATTTTTTTGATTAATCCTGCCGGCACCTTTCCGGGACGAAATCCGGGAATATTCGCTTTTTGACGGAAATTCTGCAATGATTTATCGACTTGCGTTTGGTAATCGTCCTTTTCGACTTGTACCCTGATGATTGAATTTACTTCGTCAATTTTTTGTTCTGAAACCTTCATCTACTTAAATGTTATGTGTTTAATCGCGTTTATTTAAAATTTTGGAAACCTGCAAAGGTACTTCTAATCTTCTGAATTATCAAAGAAAATTTGAAAAATGATTCCCGAACCTTCAGATACGGATGGTGATGTAAAAAACAGGCTATCCTGATTTGCCGGAGAACAATGATTTAACTTGCCTTATCTTCCCTCTTTTTACATTACTGCCCGGGTACGATTCTCCGGACTGAATGAAAATCCGGAATCATTTGGACAAATTTTTCAATGCTTGAAGGTTCTTGATCGTAAGCGTTCTTTTAGAAACGGAAATCAATCCTTCCTGCTCCATTTCGCTTAATATACGGGCTAACGACGGGCGGGCCACGCCGAAATAATCGGCCATTTCCTGCTGTGTTTCCGTCAGTTCGATCGAATGCAAAGCGCCTTGTTTCGATTTCTTCAAAATGTAATTGGACAATTTGCTTTTGATGTTTTTGAAGGTAAGAAACCGGATTTTTTCGCTCAGAAATTTACTCTGATCGGAAATAACCATCAGAAAATTAAGCAAAATCGTTCTGTTTTCAAGCAACATGTCGGTAAACGAATTTTTCGGAAAAACAATAAACGAAACCTCTGTCAATGCCGTGACGGTTACAGGCATTTCGTTTTGACGAGCGTAAATAAAAGCCGGAGCAATCGGCAACGACGCCGATAATTCTGATATGGTGACCGCTTTCCCCGAATAATCGATCATTTGCGCCTGTACTTTTCCCGAAAGAATAATCATCAGATATTCAAGCTTTTCCTCCGAAAGCTTCACAATCGAATGTTTATCGTAATGTTTGATTTTATATTGACTTGTTGCCACAATGCTGTCAATCTCCTTCAAGCTCAATCCCTTGAATATAGGACATCCGGCTAATTCTTCCAACATAAGCTTTTTAATTATGAATTAATGTTTCTCATTTCTTTCTGATACACCGGCAAATAATATGCAATAAGAATTATTGGAATTGAGTCTATTTGTAATAGAATTAATATATCCGTCTATTCCAAATGTACCCGTAGGGGCAAAATATTATTCCGGATTTTTTAAAATATATTTCTTGTCAAATTCAATATCAAATCATTTTAATATTTCTATTCATATTGCGTCCCTACGGGACTTTAGACAGAGGAGACGATCATTCCTTTCTACCGATATTTTGTCCCTGACGGGACATGGTACAATCCTCCATTCCTTTATATTATCCCTGAGGGACAAAATATTATTCCGGATTCTTTAGAATATATCCTTCATCAAATTCAATATCAAATCATTTTAATATTTCTATTCATATTGTGTTCCTACGGAACTTTAGGCAGAGGAGACGATCTTTTCTTTTTACCGATATTTTGTCCCTGACGGGACATGGTGGTACAATTCTCCATTCCTTTATCTTATCCCTGAGGGACAAAATATTATTCCGGATTCTTTAAAATATATCCTTCATCAAATTCAATATCAAATCATTTTAATATTTTTATTCATATTGCGTCCCTACGGGACTTTAGGTAGAGGAGACGATCATTCCTTTCTACCGATATTTTGTCCCTGACGGGACAGTTTCATTTGAAAATTCATCGCTAAATGAATCATTTTCAATGATATTGGCAAAAAAATATTGTTTCTTTACCTCTTTTCCCACATTCCACAATATTTTAAAAAGCGCAAGACATTAGCTATGGATTAAAAATTCTACCGATCATGCTGCTTTTTATCTTTTATCATTTTTACCTTATTTGTAACAATTGTGACATTTTGTTTGCAAAAGTAATACTTCTTTTGCATTGAAAGACAATGGCATGGATATTATTCTCCTCTGTGCCGGATTTGTAAATTGTGAAATCGTGAAATTGGTAAATTATTATGAAGCGGACAGTAATTAAAATAGACGAAGACCTTTGCAACGGATGCGGATTATGCGTAAAAGGTTGTCATGAAGGCGCTTTGCAACTTATCGACGGAAAAGCGGTCATGGTCAGTGATTTGTATTGTGACGGATTGGGAGCCTGTATCGGAGAATGTCCCGTCGGTGCCATCGAATTTGAAGAGCGCGAAGCCGAACCGTATAACGAAACATTGGTCATGGAACGGTTGGTACCGAAGGGTGAGCATGTCGTTACGGCACATTTGAAACACTTGGCCGATCACCGCCAAACCGATTTTTTGAACGAAGGAATAACGTATTTGAAAAAAAACAATATCAATATTAATTTAGATTCAATCATGCAAACAAAAGAAAACTATCCCGACGAACACGAAGGAGGCTGTCCCGGTTCACGAGCCATGAGCTTCACCCGTGTACAAAACAACCGGGCGAACGGCGAAGATGTCGCGTCCGAACTGCAACAATGGCCGGTACAATTGCATTTGCTGTCGCCTCGGGCGCCATATCTGTCACAAGCCGATTTACTGTTGGCAGCCGACTGTACGGCATTTTCAATCGGAAATTTTCACGGAAAATATTTGAGAGGAAAACGATTGGCGATCGCCTGTCCCAAATTAGATGCCGATAAAGAAGAGTATATCGAAAAATTAACGTCGATGATCGACGATTCTAAAATCAATACGCTGACGGTCATGATCATGGAAGTACCTTGTTGCGGCGGGTTGTTGCAAATCGCACAAACAGCTTTGCAAAAAGCATCGAGAAAAATTCCGATAAAACTGATCGTCGTCAGTTTACAAGGTGAAATACTGAAGGAAGACCGGGTGTGACCCGGAAAAATAAGTCGCTGATTATAAGCGATAAACATCCGGTCTGATAAAAAAACGAAAAAAAATTCCTGTTTCCGTAAAATATTTTCCCTTCTTGTTTGTCTGCATAAACAGAGAGCGATCTCAAAAACAAATACGAAGTGAAATAATCAATTTAAACATTAAATGTTATGGAAACAAGAGATTTTAGAACTGCATTTTTCGGAAGAAGAGGAGGTTTTGGTTTTGGCGGTGATTTTCGTGGACGGATCAACGATTTTCGCGAAAAATGGTCGAAAATGACTCCCGAAGAAAAAATCGAATTCATGGACAAACGGATGGAGTCGATGAATGAAGGCCGTTTCGGACACGGACATTTTTTCGGAGGAAG
>JGI24699J35502_11134024_pt1 | contig 24835 bp, 31 predicted proteins | sample TergutMp193P4_FD_35502 | JGI IMG/M metagenome (IMG submission 35502)
TTATTGTCAATTCCTCTTTCCCTTTAATGATTGCTCTTTCGATTTTTATTTTCATTTATTTAAAAAAGTTTTAACTGTTTATCCCGAACGAAATGCCGGTTGTTGTCCGCGTTCAGATATTCCGTTTTGCCGGTCGTTAAGTTTTTCATCTTGGCGACGCCCCGCTTTATCTCGATTAATTCGCAGGGAATTTTCGAATAAAAGCTCTGCACCCTTTCACCGATATTCAGTTTGATCGGATTTAACAACATGCACCTTTCGCTTTTCATATTTTTATTTATATGTCAATCAATTATTTAACCATATTGTTCGATTGTTACTTTTACTTTACGGCAAGACCAACCGTATTTTTTACACTCTTTCCAAGCTTCTTTATCCCAAATTCTATTTATACTATCCTTTTTCTGATAATGAATAGTAAGAAAATTTGGCCTGCCGCTTGGCTCAAAAACCATAAACATTTTTTGTGATTTCATATCTTCTTATGTTTTATTCGCAAAGTCCGTAATAACTCATGCAGCTTGTTGCCGCGTATTCCTCGAACAAAGTCCCTTCCGCGTATTTGTCCGTAACGTATCTCGCCACGTCGGTAATGAGCGGATAACTTCCCTTGTATGCGTATCTCGGTATCGAATCGGGGCCGAAAAAAGAGCTTTTTATTTTCTTTTCGTACTCCGCTATCTCGGTAATCCGTTCGGGAAATCGTTGCGTTATCCGGTAAATTTCCGGATTTGCAGACATAATACAAGGAAAGCATCCTACGCGCTTAAATCCCGTTTTGTAGAGCGGATTGGGTTCCAAGCCGTTTTCAAGGATATAATCAATAACCTGTTGCGCCGTCCAATCGAAAACGGGACGCAATATATCCGTTGCATACCTGTTGCAATATTCAAGCACTTCTTTCCGTCGGTATGTATCATGTACCGACTTCCCGTTCCCGGTTATCCTGTTTTCAAGATAGTACTTGAAATAATTACATTGTGATGTCATTTTTGCCCGGCTTTTCGATTCCGCCTTTCTGATTCCCTGTATAAAAACGAAATCGTCTTTTACGACATCCAGCAGGTAATCAATCACAGGTATGGATTTGAGTTCCGACGTGCAGAAACGGCTTTTAACGGAAGGGAAACGCTTCTTACTTCTTGCCAAATCTATCATTCCGTCATATTTCTTTGACTTCAATGTTACGAGGTCGAGTTGAAGTTTGTCGGCAATTTCGTTGATGTATTGATAAGTTATCGGGCTTTCCCAACCGGTATCGCAAAATACGGTCGTGAAATTCTTTGTGAAATTATTCCGAATCCAAAGAAGCGACGCGAGGCTGTCTTTTCCTCCGCTGAATGTTACGATTGTTTTCATTGTCTTACCTTTTTAATTCTTCGGGAAACTCATTAAATCTCCTTACTATTTCTTCACAAAGGGCATTTGAACTTTCTAAATCGCCCATGTGTATATTTGCAATGCCGAAATTCATTCCGTCTTTGATACATAATTCCGCATCCGTTTCATCTGCTCCGGAAATCCGTTTCCCTCTGCCTTTGATACAGTATAATTGCATTGTTTCGGTATCAAATTCGCCATTGACATAATCCGGTTTTAATTTTATTTTCATACGAATATTTTTAATTGTCTTCTTTAATGCCGGACGCCGTATCGCGCCCGGCGTTTCTTGGATTTTTAAAATTTATGGCTCAAAAGTTTAATTTTGCGGAGTATGGAGATCCAAATAATAATTTTCGTCATCATCGTAATCATATACGTAATCAAATTGAGCCTTCCAATTTTCATCTTCATATTGTTTGAGCACCGCTTTTTCAAATACCGTTCTCTCACATTCCGGTTTTTCTGAAATACGTTTACATTGTGCTTCGAAATTTCTCATGTCAAATTCACCGGTGGAACGATATTCCGCCGTTTCCTTTGCCTTCTTATACTGCCCTACGGCTTTATCGCACAATCGCTGACAATCCTTTCTGGCATTATCAATATCTTTCATTGATAATCCGTTTTCGTTATCTACCGACATTGCGGTTTCAAAATGCGAATAATCATAACTTAACATGATTTTCACGCTTGCCGATTTAATAATTGTTTCCATAACTCTTATTTGTTAAATTCGTGGAGCGTTACGGATTCGAACCGTATCCTGCCGTGCCCAATTACACCAGCGCCCCGTTTTGCTCGTCTTTCCGAGCCGTCATGCCTTTTCCTCTTATTGACACGGCCCGCAAACTCCGTATCTCAGCCCCGTGCGCACGGGGCTTCCTTCTTGATCTGTATTCGTCTCCGACGGTTCGTCAATTTTCGAACGGATTGTGCGTTCGCTGGAATCGAACCCGCTTTTGTACCCGATGACCGACCGGCCGAACGCTCCCTTTTTGCTTACCCCGTTTTCACAAACCGGGTAAGCCGCGTTAAGTAAAACGTGTTGAGTAAAAATTGCAGAAATCAATAAAACAATTAAATGCACACTTGAAAATATCCGTAAATTATTTCTCTATGATTGCAATATTCGGAGCGATTTCGCGTATCCGCTCCAATTGCCGGTCAATCGCCTTGTCTCTTATTTCTTCGAGCGTCTGATTCGCTCCGGGCGAAATCAGCATGAATGAAACCTCTCTTCCGTTGATTTTCGCAAAGGTTTCGACTTCCAGCGTCTCCGCAGGCATACCTTTGAAAATCGGAATTGTCATGGTGAATTTTTCCGGCAGATTGGAATTTACCGTCTGCTCGAACTTATCCGTTTGATTGCCGTTTTCCTTTACTCCCTGCTCGATTTTATGATTGACGATTGCCGTAAAATTCATAAGGTCGGTCACCAGCTTCATGTTTACGGCCTTGTCCGTGAAAAATGAACGGTTCATTTTACAGAACATTCCGAGTTCGGACGGCGCCCATATCTTTCCCGTATTGATTCCGAATGCTTCGAATTTCGGATGAAATTCCAATTTTCCCTCTATCTTTCCGCGCAGGTAATCGTCGTCCTCGTTGATAATCAGCGTCAGCGTGATTTGTTCGCGTTCCACGATTAAATGAGAGCGTTCCTGCGTGAATTGATTCGTGTTTACTCTCTTTTCGAGATACTCGACCGGAGCGCCTATAACGCCCGACAGGTCTGTTTTTACCGGCGCTTTCGGTTCGAGCGGTTTAACCGCTTCGCCTTCCCGGATAACCGCTTCGAAACCGCAGGTTCCTTCCGGTATGTTGATTACGAATTTTTTGTCTTCGGTTTCCATTTCTTTGAATTTTAATTGTTTGTTCCCGTTTTTAAATTGAATACATTTAACTGCAATTCATCCGCGTTCGAAGGACGGAGTTCGATCAAATCTCCTTCGGAGTTGTAGTAACCCGTCTGCCTTTCTTCCATGTCAACGAATTTGTAGCATGTTTCTCGTACATATTCGCTTTTTTCACGAATATTTTTTACCGTTTCTTTCCTCGATTTTATCATCGAATCGAGTTTTTCTTTGAAGTATCTCACCGATTCTTTCTTCTCGTCTTCAACCTGTTCGATTTTAATCGAAAGTTCCGCAAGATTTTCTTTGTGTTCCTGCAATTCTTCCGGAGTGAAGGACTTCATGTAGCCCTTTTCTTCCGACTTGTCGCAATTGTCTCTCAAATAGGCTTCTCTTTGTGCCTTGTTCGAATACTCCTTACCGATAGTCTTTTCCATTTTTGTTTTTTATTAAAAGTTTATAACCAAATTTTATATCTTTCAATTCGTATTATATTAATACGTTTAAGATTAAAAATCAGTCTTTGATAAAGTTTTTTTTATCTGGTTTGCAATTTCTCGAAATTTAGGATTATATTTGTAATCTTCTTTATATTTTTTTATGTAATAATTTATCGTACTGCAGTCGTGTTTTATTTCTTTTGAAATATCTGTATTCGATATTCCTTTTTCCATGCAAAAATAAGCATATATCATTCTTGCATACACGTTATCTCTCGATCTGTTTCTGCTTGAAATTTCATAAAATGAAACCATCATTACTTTGAATATGGCATGTTTCAATTCTGCAAATACGGGAGCTTCTTGGTAAATTATTTTTTTACCCGTAAATTCAGCTATATTCTTTTCAAGAGTAGCCCCTTTTGAATATTTCCAGTCATGTAAAAGATAAACGGCGTCGCAACCGATTAATAACAATATATTAATGGCGATATGAATTTCACAAGGTATGCTATACGGAATTCCGGTTTTTAACGGGGAAACAACTCTAAATCCTCGCCGAGTCAAATACTTTTCGGCTTCGTTGAATTTTGCTGTTACTTCTTCAACCGCTAATCCGCTTACGGCTCCTGATATGTATATTCTTTCTTTCATATCACTTTTTTACCTGCTATCTTGTTTTATCTTCTTTTACTATCAACATATTTACATTCGTTTTTACAGCTAAAATGGTGTTTTATTAAAATTGATTACTATTCCTTTATCGGCTATATGAGTTGTTTTCCCGGTTGCTTTTCGTATGCCTTCTTGAAAATCAAGTGCGTTTGAATTATCGGTTGAAAGGTGTATTAAAACGATATTATTTACTTTGGACAAATCGTTTGCAAGTAATGTTTTCAAACAAGTTTCGTAACTCATGTGCGATTGCAGCGTTCGATTCCGTTGCGTTGATGAAATACTACCGTTACGCTTCTTTTCTTCCAAAATATCTGACCGGTAATTGCATTCTATTAATATGTTATTTAACCCGGCAAATGTGCAGGGCAAATAGTATGTATCTGTTGCAAACAGGATATTGCCCGTTTCCGCATGATTAATGAAAAATCCCAAAGGCTCGGCTGCGTCGTGCTTTGCTTCAAAAGGTATAATTTTGAAACCGCCCGTTTTCAAAAGATTCCCGGCTGTTAATGTAAGCGGCAGCCGGAATCCTTTTACACAGGCGTTCTTTATTGTGCCTTTTGAAGCAAAAACGGTAACGGCATCTTTTAAAAATTCGTTAATGTATCCGGCATGGTCTTTATGTTCGTGAGTAACAAGGCAGCCGGCAATCTTTTTAACATCATAGTTCAGTGCGCGTTTTACCTCCGAAAACCTTATACCGGCTTCCAAAATAAGGGCTTCGCTATTGTTTTCCAAAATATAGCAATTACCCGCGCTGCCGCTGCCTAATACTTTCAAAATCATATCAAAAGCCCGGTAATTTATTATCGGTTCCCGTTTGCTGCTCCGCCGCTTGTGTCGGCTGTTCGTTTTCCCGCTGTTCCGCTCCGGGTTTACTCGCGTCTTCATTCATTGCCACTTCCGATATATTTTCATTTTTGTCGCTGTTTTCCTGGACAAAACTTAACGGTTTTCCGGCGTTGGCGTTGCCTGCTATTTCGGATGCAACTTTTGAGGAAACATCATCTTTTATTTCTTCGTATTCGACATCGGTAATATCGCGGACTTCATCTTCCGTTTTCATACCCATTGAAAGTTCGGGAGCATACGCATTTGTCCAGAACGAGGCGGCACGGTACATTAACATTTGCTTTGTCATCGTTAACCACTTAGAACCAGCTTTTGTGTACCACCCTTCCTGAACGGCTAAGCGAATGGAAACGGGCGAGGATTCGAGTACTTTATCGGAACCTTTGGCGGTTGTAAATGCGATACATTCAATATCCGTTATTTCTTTTCCGTTAAATGTTACCGTTTTTGCATTGGTTTTGTAATACCCTTTTCCGCCGTTTGTTCCGGGTATCCATACTTTTTCATACTCGGTATAATCTACTTTACCGAGCATTCCCTTTTCGGTAAACCTGTATTGCAACGGGTTAAATCGTCCGCAAGTGTTTACGGTTGCAACAAGAAATTTTGACGACCATGAAGGGCGGCCGTAAATGACGACCATGTTTTGCATAATCATCAACGGAGACGCGCCTATGCGTTGCGCCATTTCAACGGCAATCATGCAGTTTGCCATTGCTTTCTCAATCGGGTTTTTGTCCGTAACTTTATACATATCCGGGACAAGTTCGGAATTGGCAAACATTTTGCAGACTCGTTGCATGGTATCGAACTGTACCGGGTCGAAAAAACTGAATACCGGCTCGCTTTGTTGTTTTACGGCCAATTGATTTTCTGTATTCATAACTCTAAAAATTTATTTGATTATTAATTCTTTATCCTGTGTTACAATAAGTTTGATGAGTTGGGAATTAACCGGAAAAATTCGGTTTATTCCTTCGGCGTTGTCTATGAAAACAGGGGCGTAAACTCCGTTAAATTCGCAAAGAGTATTGATAATGTCTAATCCCATTGCGATTTTTTCGGCGGAATTTGTATCCGTGAATTTTGCGCCGTCCGGGCCTATCAAAATACAATCCGGTTTTTCTCCGCCGTTTATTTGAGGAGAATACATTTTGAATCGTACCGACTTGAATCTTAAATTTACGCGGCGTTCCACCTCGTTCATCTGTTCTTTTACGAGCGAATCGGCGGTAAATTCCTGTTTTTCGAGGTCTGCTTTTTGTCGGGCCAAATCCTTTTCTTCTCTCAATAATTCGGCTTTACGGTTCTCGTTTGCTTCGATAATCGCCTTTAATCCGAGCTGTCTTTTTATCTCGTCTGATTGTTCTGTTAATTCTTTCTTTTTAGATGTCAGTTCGATTGTGTCTCCCGTTGCCGGTCCGGTTTCCAATTGCTTTGAAAGAATATCTATTTGTTCCGTTGCTTTTACATATTCCGGAATTTCTTCGGGTGTCGGCTCGATGTACGGCTCTTGCGGGTTGGCTTCTGTTTGTGCCTGTAAGGCTTTTATTTGTTCCGTGAAATCGTTTTTTTCCTTTTCTGTAATATTTTCCGATTCTCTTATCAGCTTTGTATTTGCTTCAATATCCGCCGTCAAAATTTCTTTTTCATCTGTAAGTTGTTGACCTTCTTCTGTTATTTTCCTCAACGATTCGGCTTTGTGTTTCTCGAAATCTTCTTTTTTGGCTTCCGCTTGCATTATCGGGTATTCCTGTCCGCAAGCGGGACAAATTGAATTGCTCGGATCATATTGGAGTGCATTTTGATAAAACCAATCGGCGCGTTTAAGTTCGATTCGGTTTTCAATTTCTTTTAAACGGCTTTTTCTACTTTCCATATCATTTTTAAGCGCATTTATTTCTCTTGACCGCATAGCAAATGTACTTTCCGATTCCCTTTGAAGTGATATAAGCTTCGCACGCGCTTCGTTCGCAGCTGCGTTTCGGTTATTCCATTCTTCTTTTGACTTTTGTATTGCGTTAAAAATTACCTGTGATTGGATATTTTTTTGCGCATTAATTTCACGTTGTATTTCCGCTTGCGTTTCGTATTCAGCTCGAGCTGACTCGGCGGCATTTCTCATTGCCATTTCTGTTGCTTCGATACTTTTTTCGATTTCCGTTTTTTCGGCTTCCAATGCTTTGTAATCCGGTGCGACCGGCGTGGCACGTGTTACTTCGTCAATTCGTGCGGGTATTAAATCCAAAGCCTCTTTTATTTTCTTTTTCCGTGCGGAAATTTCGGCTTTTATCTCCGCTAAACTTTTACCGGATAATTTAGCGAGCAATTCGGAAAATTCGGAACGTCCGGCGGCGATTTCTTCAAGAGTTATGTTGCCCGCAATTTTCAAAAGTATTTCGCGTTGTACCTGCCAATCCAAACGAGGGAAGTAAAGAGGACTTGTCAGCATACGAAATAAATCTTCATCAATGATAGAGTTTATCTTTATTTTGTACTCGCTTTCCTTTAAAGGTACTCCGTTGTAAAAATACGAGGTTGTATGTCCTTTGAGTTCCGATTCGGCCTTTCCTCTCGGCGTTACCCAATCTTCGGAATAAACGCGACGGAGTTCTGCGGTTTCTCCGTCAATATCCAAAATCGCCGTTACTTCGTGGTCTAGTTTTTCGATTACTTTTCCGGTGAAATCAACGGTTTTAATACCGAATTTACTGTCGGAGTTTCCTGCGACATCTTTGCCGAAAAGAACCCAATTGAATGCGTCGGCAATCGTACTTTTACCGGTAGCGTTGGCCCCGCGGATTTCCGTAACCTGCCCGAAATTAACGGTAAGGCTTTTGATACCTTTGAAATTTACGAGGGTTATTTGTTTTATTGTTACTTTTTTACTCATACTAATTTATTTTGTCTGTTAATTCGTATTCGTCTATTTTTGATGAATAATACATTATCAGCGCATCTACGATATGATCGCAAAGAACTTTTATATGTAATTTTCTTGTTTTTGCGTTTTCTCTGCGAAAGTTAAGCTCATAAAATGAGTAGTCATCTATTGCTTCTTTTCCGAATAATCGTGTTCTTAACTTCTCGGTAATTGTCGGAGTGTTGTATTCTTTCAGTTTGATGAGCAACTCCGCCATTTCTTCAATCTCTTTTTTTTGTGCAATTTTCTTCGCTTTTTCTAATGTTTCCATAATTATTTATTATTCAAAGTTTTTTGTTTTTTACTCTGTTTCCCGTTAACTTTTATCAATTCCAATGCCTTATCGGCATCTGCTATTATCGTATTACCGTATTGATAAAGCGCCGTATTAATCTTTCCGCTTTGCTTTATTCGATTGGCTGTCGTTTTTGAACATCCGAATAAGTTCGCAATGCCGTCAAGTCCGTAAACATAGTTTTTGCCGTCTTTGGTCGTGTCTATTATCTTTACTATCGGGTCTTCCACGGATATTTTCGTTTGAGTCCCGTAAGATATAATATCCAACAGCTGCCCGGCCGTAAGCTGCCACAACGGTAAATTTAGATTGATTTCAAGTTCTTTCATATTATTCGCATTTGGGAACCGGTACTTTTTTTAATAATCTTACCGCATTTGCAAAATTCAAAACAATTAAAATGCTTATCCTCATAGTAGTTTCTTCTGTTACTAAACTTCCGAGTATGCAAAAGGAAACTATGAAATATGCGCAAATTGCTTTTTGTTTTCCCGTTAAACTCCGCAATCCCGTTTCCTTTATTATTTCTTTTATTATTTCTTTCATAAATATTTAATATTTAATCAAATAAAAAATCATTAACATCCTCGTCCCTGTATAATCGGCGGCAAACAATTCTTTCGTATCTCGGCCTTGACCGAAAATACCTTTTACTTTCGTTTGCCTCAATAACATTGCTTTGTATGAAGAAAAACAAAACAATAATGCTTACGGTACGTTTTACCGGCGATAAATCCCAAGAAACGCCGCACTTGGAGCAAAACCACCATACGCAAAGCTCCGTTGCTTTTTGTATGCCGATTTTATCGTAGATGTTCCGGGTGGTATTTTCGACCGTGCGTGTAGAGATGTACAATGTGCAGGCAACCTCTTTTTTTGCTGCTCCCCAAGCCAAAAGTTCGGCTATTTCGGCCTCCCGTTTTGTGAGTGTTGCATCCGTTTTCATGGCTTTCCCCAGATTTCGGTTATACCATAGCTATTGAATATTTCTTCAACAGCATTTCTTTCTTCTTCGGTGTGATTCACATTTCCGTTTAACCGGTTCAGGAATCCTACCCGCGTAGTCACACCGAACGCGGACATTAATTTTATCCGTACTGCCGGCACATCGCATTGTCTGACCTTGAACCATCCTTTTTGGAAGGATAGTTCTTTTTTTTCTTCTATCGTTTCTACCGTATCCATATATTTAGGTATTTTTCGCTATTTGTCAACAACTAAATATTTATTAACTTTGCGAACGTTATTTTATATTGTGCAAAGATACCGATTAATTTCGGCAAAAAACAAATATTTTACCGTTTATTTTCGGCGTAAATTGTAAATATTTTATAACTTATTGAGTGATAGTGAAATATTTTTTATGAGAAAATGTGATTAATCGGATACAGAAAATCTGAATTTGGATAATCCTATCAATGATGATGAAATAAAAAGGTTACAGATAAGGAATTTAGAATTGTCAAACAATGAATTAGAGTATAAAAAGAAAATAAGATTTTGGAAAATAATGAGTGCTATATTAGTTGCTATTAGTGCTATATTAGGCATTATTAATCTCATTTTGCTTGTTAAGCGATGATAGAATTTTGTAAACCTCTTGGAATAGGAAATGTATATCTTCGTTGTTATAACTTAAGGTAAAGTGTTTTTTACGATTATTTAGCATCACAGCAGCATCGTTAATAGCGCGCTTTAAAAGAATATTTTCTATTTGAAGTCCTAATATGTATTTGAATATTCTAAACATAAACAATTTGAATTAAATTTTCGCAAAGATACCGATTAATTTCGGCAAAACGAAATAAAAATGAAGGAAAGATTAATTGAATTTTTAGCTTATTTGAAAATTGGACAAAAACAATTTGAAATAAAAGCAGGATTATCTAATGGATATGTAGATAAACTTGGAGATAATATTACATTAAAAAGTTTGAATAAAATTGAAACTGCTTATCCGGAACTAAATATTAATTGGCTCAAAACAGGTGAAGGGGATATGGTAAAATCAACGGTAAATCAAAATAATGTAGAAGGTGATAACATACAGGGTAATAATGTTACCGTAAACAAGTCGCAAACGGATAAGTTTCTTGATTTGCTTAAAGCAAGTGATGACCAATTAAGTAAAAGTCAAGAGCAAATAGACAGATTAATAGGGTTACTTGAAAAATTAAATAAATTATGATTGTTATTTTCATTGTTATAGTCGTATTTGTAATTTTATGCATTATTGTGATATCTAATAATGAAAGACCAAATCAAAGAGTAAATTTTAATGCTCCTATTCAAAATGATAATATATTGAAAGATTACAGCGAATGGGAAAATATATGGAAAGACGACCCAAAGGACAAAGCTGCCGGTGATATGATATATGAAAATATTGAAAAAATACATGAACTTAATGCACAACTTGAAACGGTGAAAGAACCGGTTCTATTGGAAAGCACTAAATCCAGCATGGAAGTTTTGATAAAGAATTGTATCGAAACAGAAATACTTTACCCTAATGCAACTTGCAAACTAAAAGATGCACAGGAAAAATTACAACAAGTTAAAGAACGATATAATGAAAGACTTTATTTTATAGTTGCAGAATTGTTGGAAAATTACAAATTAAAAATAGCAGGACAAATATCGGAATCCGAGAAAGATTTTGAAACGGAAAACATATTTACTCAAATACAATATTATGCTGGATTTATTGAGAAGACAGCAAAAAATTGCCAAGAATGTTTAGATTCTTTTACTGAATTTCACAATGAGGCTGAAGACTTATTTTCAGATTTGATATACAATGATTTAGACCTTTCAGAAGCATTTACTGTTCTTTTGGAAAGAAGAACTTTTAAAAATTATGTTACATCTATCGCAATTCTGATAGGCAAAAATGAATTAAACAAAGAAAATTTAGATAACGTATTGAAAGAATATCTAATAGAAAATATTAAGGATATTAAATCAGATTTATTGGATTTGCTTCTTTCGTATATTGATATAGTCGTTAATACACATATAATTACTGAAAAAGAAATACAAAATATTGCATTATTAAAATTATTTTTTAGGATTAAAGAGGGTGATTTTTACAAATACAGGTATAACGAAATAAAATCTATATGCCAAAAACAATTTATTCGGATGTGCCGTAAAAGCTATTTAGATAGGAGTGATGAGATATTTAATGTTAGAATGCAAGATATATTTGATTTAAGTTATTCACAATTAGAAAAATTAAAATCACAAAAAATAAATTCGATATGAAAAAGATTATTTTGTCGTATATTGCTGCAATTTGCTGCATTTCAAGCCAAGCGCAAACAAAAATAATAAATGTTGAAGATGCAGGTACCTTGTCAATGCTAATTGATGATTCTGAAAAATATGAAATATCAGATTTAACATTATCAGGAAAATTAAACGGAGATGATATAAATTTTATACGCCAAATGGCTGGTGGTTCTCAATTCGATGGTTTTACAAATGGCAAACTTTCAAATTTGAACATGGAAAATGTGATGATAGTGCAAGGCGGCAGCTACAAAAGTGGGGGTAGAACATATTATTATACTTCTAATTTAGAAATAGGACAGCGTATGTTTGCGTATTTGGAAAAATTAGAATTGATTATGCTTCCAAAAACACTTAAATCAATTGGGGCGGAAGCTTTTTACGATTGCATAAATTTGAAAAAAATTGAAATTCCCGATAATACATTTTCAATAGATATTGAGGCATTCAGCGGATGCGAATCATTGGAATATGTTATATTAGGTAAAAATGTTGAAGAAATAAGAAATGGTAGAGTTTTTTCGTTTTGCAATAATCTTAAATATTTTATTGTCCCGGAAGAAAATGGTTATTTCAAAAGTATAGATGGAGTACTTTATTCTAAAAACGGAAAAACTCTTATACGATTCCCTAACGCAAAATCTTCAACATATTCTATTCCGCAAGACGTTAAAATAGGAGATTGTTCTTTCAGCGGATGCATAAGTTTAGAATCTATTTATATACCGGAAGATTTGACTGAAATAGGAGATTATGCTTTCGAATTATGTGAAAATCTTAAAACCGTAAATATTCCAGAAAATATATCAGTATTAATTGGGACTTTTTCGGGATGCACTTCGTTAACATCAATAGTTATACCGTCAAATGTTCAAAGGATATTTGATTCTTTTAATGGGTGTGAAAATCTTAAAGAAATATATTGCAAAAATTCAGTGCCGCCTTATCCGGCTTACTTTCAAGGCGTAAATACAATAGATTGTATATTATACATTCCACAGGGTTCTTATGACGCCTATTATAAATCTGAAGGATGGAGAAATTTTTTAAATATAATTGAAATAGACTATACCTCAACAAATAATCTTGATTATAATAAATTAAGTATTTATGGTTATGAAAATTCGATAATTATACAATCCAATATTTTTACAAATGTTGATATTTATTCAATTACAGGAATAAAATACAATTTCAGTATCAATATTGGGTTAAACATATTTACATTACCGAAAGGAATTTATGTAGCAAATGGGGAAAAAATAATTATTCAATAATATAATTATGCAAAACGAAGAAATGGACACAATCGAAATAAACGTATCGGAATACTACGACGGAAATAAATACTATCGGTTTATGCCTCAAAGTATATTTAATGCTTTAGAAGCGGCGTTTTTGGAAGGTAAAGGAACGGCCATAGTTCCGAAATCGGAATTTGAAGCAATGCTAAACGATTTTTACGATGAAAAATCCCAAACAATTAACCGAAATTGCAAAAGGGTTAAATTGCCGCTTCTTTGAAGCAATAGGATTTCTTGTATCAATCGGACAGGTAAAGTCGCTTTCCGGGTTTTGCAACGAATATGGTTTGAGCGCTCCGCGGTATCGGGAAATGCGGGCTACATACGGTATAAATCATAATTCAAAAACAGTATCCCGTTATAAATCCGTTGAAACGGAAGCATTGTATTATTTATGTAATTTCCATTCCGTTTCTTCCGAATGGTTATTGCTCGGACACGGTAAAATGTTAAAAAGATGAAACATTCGGTAAAATTCGATTTGCTTCCCAATAAAGTCAAGGGGGATATTGCAGGATGTATGTCAATTCGCATGCGTGTAAGCTATGCCGGGAAACGACCCGATCTGTTGATAGGCTACAGTATCGAACCAGAAAAATGGAACAAAGAAACAATGCGGGCCGTTCCCGGAACAAAAAACAAATTCAAACAATCGGCAAATGAAATAAACAAGGCTATTGCGAAAAACGAAACTTGGATTGATGAATTTTTTACCAAATTTGAATTATTGGAAAACAGAACGCCCAACGAATCAGAATTAAAAGACGCTCACAAAATTTTTCTCGGCAAAGAGGTAAAGCGGGGCGAAACAAAACAGGATGAAACAAATCCTGTTAATTTTTACCATATATACGACAAATATATAAATGAACAAAGTTTACTAAATTCATGGAGCAAATCGCATAAAAACCGTCACCAATCAATCAAAAACGTTTTAATGGAATACAAACCGGATTTGTCTTTCAATGATGTTACAAAGGAAATGATGATAAGCTTTTTGAATCATTTATTTAACGGTGATTTATGCAATACAACAATCTCAAAAATACTTTCTTTATTTCGTAATTTTTTATATTGGGCATCCGGTGAAGGATATTATACCGGCAATCAACATATCAAATTCAAACCTAAGCTAAAAGGTTCGGATGGAAGCCATAAGGCTGTTATTTATTTGACATGGGATGAATTAATTACACTGTACAATTTGAAATTTCCCGCTAAAAAACGTTATTTGGAACATGTCCGGGATGTATTTTGCTTTTGCTGTTTTACCGGGCTTCGTTATTCGGACGCTTTTAATCTTTCAAAAGCAGACGTACAAAAAGAACGTATTTCCGTTATCACTCAAAAAACGGTTGACCCGTTATATATAGAATTAAACGAATACTCAACCGCTTTATTGAAAAAATACGAATCGTATCCGATTGATAAGGCCTTACCTGTTATTTCAAATCAAAAAATGAATGAATATATAAAAGAACTCGGAGAGTTGGCCGGGTTTACGACTCCAACAAAATTGATTCATTTCAAAAATAATGAAAGGATAGAAGAAATATATCCGAAATATAAAGTGCTTTCCACCCATTGCGGCAGGCGCACGTTTATTGTACTTGCGCTAACCTTAGGTATTCCTCTTGCTGTTATTATGAAATGGACAGGGCATAAAAGCTATGCTTCTATGAAGCCTTATATAAAAATTGTTGATTCGTTAAAAGAAGAAGAAATGAAAAAGTTCAATAAGAAAATAAGTGAACCCGATAAATTACCCGAAAATGAGTTATCCAATTGATAACGGCTTATTATATTTGTGTTGATATTATTAATTTATTATCCTAAAAATAAAACAGTTGAATATAATTGCTTGTAAATGAAATTAATTATACCGTTCCTGGCAGGACAACAACACAAAAACGTAAACGTCTGATTTTCAATAATGGAGATTGGGCGTTTTTTTATTCGCTGACAAACGAGCTGACAAATAATTTCATTTGACGAAAAATATCATCTTATCGGCTTCGATAAGATGATAAAAAAATATGCAGTTATTTTTAATCTTCATTCTCACGGTCTTTCGAAGTAACGAATCCGATAACACGTCGGCGCGGTTTCTCAAACTCTTTCTTTTTTGCCTGCAATTCGGCCAATGATTCATTGATAAGCTCAAGTTGTATTCTCGTATCCTCGTTGATGTCGTTATCTTGAGGTCACAATTTGTGACCTTGAAAGTTCATCCCTTGTTACCACAAACATAAAGTCATCCCCGTAAAACCTTTTCAAATTGCGTCTTACGGACTGTTTAAGTACTTTCGTTTCGATTCCGTACATTTCGGCCAAGTCAAAGTCCAACATTACTTTGCAGCCTCTTATCTCGTATATTCGGCTCTGAATGTTTAATAATTCCATAGATTTACTTTTTGGTTAATTTCAATTTTACTTCACAATTCCTACCGTTGATAATGTCGGTCGTAAATTTGCGTTTCAATTGCAAAGATTATCATTATTTTTCAAAAACGCAAATCCGATTGAAGCAATCTGCCTTATTCGCTTTGACAAAACGACAGATATACTTCAATCAATTAATTCAACCATCCTAATTTTACTATTTTTTTATCAATTATTTTGGCTCTGATTCTGATTTTTTATACCTTTGACTCCGAATTTTTAAAGAATATATAGTGATTCCTTAAAAAGTAAAATTATTTCACAATATAAAATAGAATGTAAATATGGAAGCTTATCAAAAATTTCGGGAATACCTTGTAAGCGAGTTAGATGATATTCGTTCAGCCGGTTTATACAAAGAGGAACGAATTATCGTTTCGCCTCAATCGGTAAAGATTCGATTGAAATCGGGAGAAGAAGTGCTCAATTTTTGCGCAAATAATTATTTAGGTTTATCCGATCATCCCGGTTTGATTGCCGCCGCTAATCGAGCGATGGAAAACAGGGGTTACGGTATGTCGTCGGTTCGTTTTATCTGCGGAACGCAAGATTTGCATAAGCAATTGGAAGCAACGATTGCACGGTTTTTCGGAACGGAAGATACCATTTTGTATGCAGCTTGTTTCGACGCTAACGGCGGCGTTTTCGAACCGCTTCTTAATGAAAACGATGCAATCATTTCCGATGCATTGAATCATGCTTCGATTATTGATGGCGTGCGCTTGTGTAAAGCGGTTCGTTATCGCTATGCCAATGCAAACATAGAAGATTTGGAATTACAATTGCAGGCTGCTCAACAACAACGTTTCCGCTTGATTGTTACCGACGGCGTTTTTTCCATGGACGGTAATGCGGCGCCTTTGGATCGGATTTATGCCCTTGCTCAAAAATACGATGCGATGGTGATGGTGGATGAATCTCATTCGGCCGGAGTTGTTGGAAAAACCGGACGAGGAACTACCGAACAATTCAATCTGCGAGGCAAAATTGACATTCTTACCGGGACTTTAGGAAAAGCTTTCGGAGGCGCTATCGGCGGGTTCACTACAGGAAAAAAAGAAATCATCGCTCTGCTTCGTCAACGTTCACGACCTTATCTTTTCTCCAACTCGCTTCCCCCATCGGTGGTAAACGCCGGAATCTATGCTTTTGATTATTTGGAAAAGTCGAATACGTTGCAGGATAAGTTGCATGAAAATACAAGCTATTTTGTGGATAAAATGCAAAAAGCCGGTTTCGACATCAAACCGACGCAATCCGCCATTTGCGCTGTAATGTTGTACGATGCAAAGCTATCGCAGGATATGGCAACTCAATTATTGAAAGAGGGTATCTACGTTACCGGTTTCTATTATCCGGTGGTTCCGAAAGGACAAGCGCGCATTCGGGTACAGTTATCCGCGGCGCATGAAAAAGAACATTTGGACAAATGTATAAAAGCTTTTACAAAAACAGGAAAAGAATTAGCGGTATTAAAATAAACAAATGAAAAAGATACTTATCATTGGCAGTACGGGACAAATCGGTTCCGAATTAAGCGTTCGTTTGCGTTCGATTTACGGAGACAGTAATGTAATTTGCGGGTATTACACCCCACCCTATCCCGACGGTTTTTTCGAAGCCGGTCCCGCTGTTGAGATTAATGCACTGCATATCGAGCAAATTGCAGATACGGTGAAGCAATACAAAATAGATACGATTTACAATTTAGTCGCTATTTTATCCGCAACGGCGGAAAAATACCCGAAATTAGGTTGGGATGTGGGAATCGGCAGTTTGATGAATTGTTTGGATGTAGCCCGCGAATGCGGATGCGCTGTTTTTACGCCCAGTTCCATCGGCGCTTTCGGCCCGAATACGCCGCAAGACCATACGCCGCAAGACACCATTCAACGACCGAGTACGGTTTACGGTATTACAAAAGTGTTGGGCGAATTGGTCAGCGATTATTATTTCGACCGATGGCAGGTAGATACGCGCTCGGTTCGTTTTCCCGGAATTATTTCAAGTATGACTTTACCGGGTGGAGGAACAACGGATTACGCCGTCGAGATTTTTTATAAAGCGGTAGCGGGCGAATCCTTTGTTTGTCCCTTGAAAGCGGGAACATTTATGGATATGATGTATATGCCCGACGCATTGGATGCGGCGATTGACATCATGGAAGCCGATCCGAAGCGATTGATTCATCGCAATTCGTTTAATGTCACTTCAATGAGTTTTGATCCGGAAATGATTTATGCACAAATCAAAAAGTATTATCCGGAATTTCAAATGATTTATGATGTTGATCCGCTCAAACAAAGCATTGCCGATTCGTGGCCGAATTGCCTCGACGATTCCTGCGCCCGAAACGAATGGGGTTGGAAGCCGCATTTCAACTTGGAACGAACAACAGCAGATATGATTAAACGATTACAAAATAAATTGGGTAAAAAATAGAAGATAATACCGTTTATCTTCTATTTTGCTCCAATAACTTATTGTATTTATTCTCGTCACTGATAATCTCAACCGCTTTTTGGTAGCTGTCAAAGAGAGGATTCATCAGTTGATAGAATTCGTTATCGCCGTAAACTTCCCTTGCAATAAACATTTTGATCCACTGTAAAAACAGCCATCGGGATGTCTCCAAGTCTTTCTGTTGGTCTTCCGTCAATTGATAGGATTCTTCTTTCAATTCTTCCGCCTTTTCTTTTTTATAGACATTCAACATATCATTCAACATGTTATCCGTAACCGTGAAATTTTTTCTGAAAGAATCAAAATCGGGATATTGCTCCTGATATTTTTTACGATTTGCTTCGATTATTGTTCGAACATATTTATAAAGAATACTTTTATTGTTTATTTCACGGAATAAAGGAGTTGTTCTGGCAACAACAAACGTAGCGGTCGTATCAAACGGAATAAAATAGTCGGGCATGATTCCGCCGCCGCCATAAACAACGCGATTTTTTATCAATGTGTTATATTTCAGCGAATCGGGGAAGTGAATGCTGTCGGCTGAAATCATTTCTCCATGATTATACCGATCAATCAAGTCTTTCTGATAAGATTCCAAATCGCCTTTGGTATAAGGCTTTTGAATCGAGCGTCCGGTCGGCGTATAATAACGCGCGGTAGTCAGCCGTATCATTGAACCGTCGGGTAAAGGAATCGGACGCTGAACCAAGCCCTTTCCGAAGGTTCTTCTTCCGACAATAACTCCACGATCCCAATCTTGAATGGCACCGGAAACAATTTCACTGGCTGAGGCGGATGCTTCATCAACCAAAACAACCAATCTTCCGTTTCTGAAAGAACCGCTATTAGAGGAGCGAGCCTCTTCTCTTCTTTGATTAACGCCTTCAGTATAAACAATCAGTGAACCGGATTTTAAAAATTCGTTAGAGAGATCGACAGCCGCTTCCAAATAACCGCCGCCGTTATCTTGTAAATCCAGAATAAGGTTCTCCATTCCTTGCGCCTGTAATTTTCCGAGCGCCTCTCTAAATTCTTGAGAAGTCGTTTTTGCAAAGCGGTCTATTCTGATATAACCGTTTTTTTTGTCTATCATGTAAGAAGAAGATACGCTGTAAACCGGAATCTTATCACGAATTATTTTGAAGTCCAATAATCCCGGAGAACCCTCGCGAAGTACCTTCACATGAACGGTAGTCCCCTTCGGACCTCTCAGCTTAGACATCACGTCCGAATCTTTCATTTTGACGCCGGCAATTAAGGTGTCATTCACATAAATAATTTTATCTCCGGCCAAGAGACCCACTTTTTCGGAAGGGCCGCCGGTTATAACCTGTATTACATATAATGTATCGGTAAGCCTCATGTTAAATTGGATACCGATGCCGTCGAAATTTCCCTGCAAAGGTTCATTTGCTTCTTTAACCTCTTCGGCCGTCATATAAGAAGAATGCGGATCTAATTTTTCCAACAAGCTGGTGATGGCATCTTCTGCTAATTTATCATTGTTAACGGTATCAACATATAATTTTTCTATCGCAGCCATTGCGATACTCATTTTTCGTACGGCAGGATCATTAAATATGTTGCCGGAAAAGCCCTGCATTGTATTTGCTCTGTCTTGTCCATACGAACAAGCAGTCATGCAACTGAATAAAATGCACGCAAAAAGAATTTGTTTCATAAGTATTTTATATTTTTTTGTATTCATCTATATGTAAATTTGCCGGAACAAAAGCGGCGACGGATTTACCGTAAGTCAATAATTCCCGGACTAAGGACGAGCTGATATGCGTATATTCCGGTTCGGTAAACAAAACAAACGTTTCAATACCGGCAATTTCTCGATTAATGTCTGCAATCGTTTTCTCATACTCAAAATCATTCACCGAGCGAACGCCTCGAAGAATAAATCGCGCTTCCGCTTCTTTAGCGAAATCAACGGTTAATCCCGTATAAGAACAAATTTTGATTCTCGGATTCGATTCGAAAAGTCGCGTAATCATTTCCAATCTTTGTTCCAAAGAAAAAAATGTTTTTTTTTCTAAATTGATGCCTATGGCGATAATAATTTCATCAACGAAACATAATCCTCTTTTCACCAACGACAAATGCCCGATCGTAAACGGATCGAACGTTCCCGGGAACAAAGCGATTCTGAGCGATTCATTTCCCTCCATCATTTATAATTCATAATTCATAATTCCTATACCGCTATATCTTCTTCAACAACCAAGTTATTGATAATAAAACTCTGTCGTTCCATCGTATTCTTACCCATATAAAATTCAAGCATTTCCTTAACGGCGTCCTGTTTACGCATATTGACAGGGTCGAGCCGTAAATCTTTTCCGATGAAATGCTTAAATTCGCCGGGTGAAATTTCCCCTAATCCTTTGAACCGCGTGATTTCCGGATTAGGTCCTAATTTTTCGATTGCGTCCAGCCGTTCTTCTTCCGAATAACAATATAAGGTTTCTTTCTTATTTCTTACCCGGAAAAGCGGCGTTTGAAGAATAAAAACATGATTATTCTTAATCAAATCGGGGAAAAACTGTAAAAAGAAAGTAATAATCAGTAAACGAATGTGCATACCGTCCACATCGGCATCGGTAGCGATAATCACTTTGTTATATCGTAATCCTTCCAAGCCGTCCTCAATATCCAATGCCGCTTGAAGCAAGTTAAACTCTTCGTTTTTGTAAACGATTTGCTTGGTTTCGCCGAAAGTATTCAACGGCTTTCCACGCAAGCTGAAAACCGCTTGATAGTTGGGATCGCGACTTTGCGTAATGGAACCGCTGGCGGAATCGCCTTCCGTAATAAAAATACAGGTTTCTTCCAACTTTTCGCCTTTCGAGTCGTTGTAATGCAAGCGACAATCGCGTAACTTTTTATTATGTAAACCGGCTTTTTTCGCTCGTTCTCTCGCTAACTTAGTTACGCCGGCAATGGCTTTTCGTTCTTTTTCCGAATCCAGAATCTTTTTCAACAGAACGTCGGCGGTATCGGGCGTTTTGTGCAAATAGTTATCTAATTCTTTTTTGATAAAATCGCCGATAAATTTAGAGATTGTAGGTCCGCCGGGACCCATGTCTTTCGAGCCTAATTTTGTTTTTGTTTGGGATTCAAAAACCGGTTCTTCCACTTTAATGGCTACCGCAGCCACAATCCCCGACCGAATATCGGAATATTCAAGGTTTTTTGAAAAGTATTCTTTGATTACCCGCGAAACGGATTCTTTGAAAGCCGACAAATGGGTTCCTCCTTGAGTCGTAAACTGTCCGTTTACAAACGAATAATATTCTTCGCCGTACTGATTGGCATGGGTGATTGCAATTTCAATATCCGTTCCGCTTAAATGAATAATCGGATAAATCGAATCGGAAGTCATATATTCGTTCAATAAATCAACCAATCCGTTTTTTGAATAAAATTTCTTTCCGTTGTAATTGATAACCAGACCCGAATTGAGAAATACGTAATTTTTCAGCAGCAGTTCGACAAATTCATCCTTGTATTGATAATTATCAAAAATTTCCTCATCGGGAATGAAATTCACCAAAGTTCCGTTGGGTTGATCGGTCGGCATAATCGGAACATCTTCTTCCGTATGCGCCCGTCTGTATTCGACCGATTTGGTTTCGCCGTCGCGAAAACTTTGCACCAACATATAAGATGAAAGCGCATTGACGGCTTTGATACCGACGCCGTTCAGACCGACGGATTTCTTGAATGCTTTGGAATCGTATTTTCCTCCCGTATTCATTTTTGATGAAACATCAACCACTTTTCCGAGCGGAATGCCGCGACCGTAATCCCGGACGGTTACAACTCCATTGTCAATTGTGATATTAATTGATTTGCCGAAACCCATCATATATTCATCAACGGCATTGTCAAGCGTCTCTTTCAAAAGCACGTAAATACCGTCATCGGCATAGTTTCCGCTACCCGTTTTTCCGATATACATTCCGGGCCGGCGGCGAATATGCTCCCACCATTCCAAGGTCTGAATTTGTTCGTCTTCGTATATTAATTCACTCATTTCAGATGTTTTATATAAGCTCGACGTATTTTATGACGTTTCATATCAAAATATTCCCATTGCGATTGCACTTTTTGATTCAGCTCCAATTCGGGATTACTTTCTGCGTATATAAATCCGTAGCGGTTAAATATGGGAACCAAATCGTAAAACATTAAAGCATTAACGCCTTTGTTCTGATATTCGGGTGAAACGCCTATAATATACAAATCCACTATTTTCCCTTTTCCGTAAAGCGCTTTCAACAAGTGTATCCATCCGAAAGGGAACAAATGACCTTTGGCTTTTTGCAGCGCTTTGGAAAGGCTTGGCAAGGTAATCCCAATCCCCACTACTTGATCATCCGATTCCCGAACAATCAAAGTAATCAAATCGAGGCGAAGCATCGGAATATACATTTTAACATAATAATTGATTTGTTTTTCCGATAATTCCGAATAACCGTACAACGGCCGGTAGGCTTCGTTCCACAGTTCAAATATTTTGTGCGCATAAGGCCAGACATCTTTGGTTCCCTTGAACTTTTTAATTGCAAGTCCGTATTTCTTCATGACTATTTCCGAAATACGCTTATACTTTTCGGGAGTCTCTTTTGGAACTTGAATTTGAAATTCGTTCCAATCCTGGTCTTTTACGTATCCCAATTTTTCCAAATGCTCCTTGTAATACGGGAAACTGTAAGAGGTTGCCATTGTTCCCAATTGGTCAAAGCCCCAAATCAATAAACCTTCGTGATCCAAATCGGTAAATCCCAACGGACCTTGGATGCCGTTCATTCCTTTCCCGCGCGCCCACTGCTCGACCGCTTCAAATAAAGCGGCGGATACTTCTTCGTCGTCAATGAAATCAACAAAGCCGAAACGGGCATATTGCTGATTCCATCTCTCATTTGCTTTGCGGTTGATAATTCCGGCAATCCGCCCCACAATTTTATCTTCTTTATACGCCAGAAAATAAACCGATTCACAAAAATCAAAGGCCGGGTTTTTATCTTTCCGTAAGGTCATTAACTCATCTTCTATCAATCCGGGCACATGATAAGGATTACCTGCATACAACTGAATATTGAAAGCAACAAACTTTTTCAGTGAAGACTTATCAGTTACCTCTGCTATCTTAATCGCCATTTATGATTAGTGTTAGATTGTTTAAATTATGACCTGCAAAGATACATTGTTTTTTTTAGACTATTGCAAAAAAGGATTACCGGATTCAATAAAAATAATTGCACATTTTTATGATTTTTGTGTAATATTTAAAACAATAGCGTATCTTTGCCCGCCTATTAATATTTAAAAACAAATGAAGATGAGAAAAAAATTATTGACAATCGGGATTGCATCGGTATCGTTTCTTAATATATATGCCGGTGGCCTATTGACAAATACGAATCAAAACGTTACTTTTTTGCGCAACATTGCTCGTGACGCATCAATGGAAATTGACGCCGCTTATACGAATCCCGCCGGTTTGGCTTTTTTAAGTAAGGACGGATTTTTCCTTTCGCTGAATAGCCAGAGTGCGTTTCAGACACGCAATACTATCGCAAATTTCGCACCGTTTGCGGGTTTTGGCGGAAATGCCGTAAAAGAATTTGAAGGAAAAGCCACCGTTTGGTTTGCACCGAGTTTACAGGCGGCATATAAGACCGGCGATTGGGTGTTTTCGACAAATATCGGAGTAGCGGGAGGCGGAGGAGACTTGAATTTTAACGAAGGCTTATCTTCTTTTGAATCAACAGCAGCTATCGTCCCTGTTTTCTTGAATAAGATACAATCGGCTTATAATTTCGAAGGTTATGATTTGGAGAGCCGATTGACCGGATCATCGGTCATTTATAACGCACAAGTCGGCGCAACCTATACAATAGTTGAACATTTTTCCGCTTATGCGGGCGTTCGTTATTATTATGTACATAACGAATACAAAGGCTATCTAAAGAATGTTCGATTAGGCATGAATGGTGATTTGGTTCCGGCGGCTTCGATTGTTTCGAATCCTAATTTTGCATCATTAGAGCCTTTGGTCAAAGATAAAGAATTAAACAGCAAGCAACCGGGTTCCGGAGTAGCTCCGATTGTCGGGTTGGATTACCATTGGAATAAACTGAATATCGGCGCAAAATACGAATTTAGAACCGGAATTAATTTGAAAAATAAATCAAGTATAAATACTACAGGGCTGGCGGATTACGACGATGGAAAGAAGACTCCTTACGATATTCCCGCTTTGTTGACGGTCGGCGCGCAATATGATATTATCCCGAAATTGACGGTTTCGGCATCTTATCATCATTTTTTCGATTCGGATGCAAAAATGGTTAACGATAAGCAAAAATTTATCAACGGCGGGATTAATGAATATCTGGCAGGAGTAGAATACCGCATCAATAATTTATTTTTAGTCAGTTGCGGCGCACAGTTGACACGTACGGGAGTAACCGACGATTACCAGACCGATATGAATTTTTCTTTAAATTCTTATTCCGTGGGATTCGGCGGAGCAATTAATATTACAAAAAACATTCGGGTCAACTTGGCCTATTTCTTTACCAATTATGAAAATTGGACAAAAAACATAGCCGACTACGGAAAGATCAACGCTCTTACTCAAGGAAAGATTCCGGCAACGCCCGGAACGGATACTTTCACACGAACAAATCAATCGTGCGGAATCGGATTGGACTTTCGATTTTAATTTGGAAAATCCCTTATAAAGTTATACCTTTGCGTCGGTTTTGGAAGTCTTCGTAGCTCAGTTGGCAGAGCAAATGACTCTTAATCATTGGGTCCAGGGTTCGAGCCCCTGCGAGGACACACATAAACATTGATTATCGGTAGCTTATAAAATTAACACCCAA
>JGI24699J35502_11134023_pt1 | contig 24833 bp, 23 predicted proteins | sample TergutMp193P4_FD_35502 | JGI IMG/M metagenome (IMG submission 35502)
CGATGGTACTGCGCAGGCGGGAGAGTAGGTTGCCGCCGTTTTTACGGGAAGGCCCGTCAGGTTTGTCTGACGGGCCTTTTTTGTTTATGTCACGGGACACACCGTGTACCGTCCACCCTGTTTTGTACACTCCTTTTTCGGATGGAATCCTTCTTTTACCTCCGGCCTGCTTTTGCCCATAAAATAAAATGTGTACTTTTGCATTTTCAAAATAACTCGGACGTTCTACCGGGAATAATCAAGTATATATTCCTATATTTTTATGGGCGGCTTTTTTGAAACAATCACAATTGAGAGATAATGTTCATATATTGTACAAATATGGAGTAAAAGATGTACGCATACGCATTGGCAGTCCTCCGTTGATTCATTCTTGTCTGTATTTGAATTTTTCGGCTTCGAAATCGGATTTGGAATTGGTGACTTGCCGGATTATTCAGAAATTGGAAGGAAAAGATGATATTGGTTTGAAAAAATACGCTAATCCGGATTCGGGAAAATATAGTAGAATGGTTGAAAGTATCCGGATAGAATTTAATATGTTATCGTTAAGATATAATACTTTAAATACTTTAATCAAGGCAATCAGATTGCCCAAGGAAAAACTGTGTATGCATTGTTCTAATGCTTCGAGCTATTGTTAACCGACGAATTGAACAACCTTTTGTTGCCGGTTCGCTTATAATCATATTTATTTACGATGAACCTTATTGAACGATTTATAAAATACGTCGGATTTAATACCCAGTCGGATCCGGAAACAGGGTTGACGCCAAGTACACCCGGACAAATGCATTTTGCCGAAAAATTGGCTGCCGAATTGAAAGAAATCGGATTGCAAGAAGTGAAATTGGATCAGAACGGGTATTTAACGGCAACTTTGCCTGCCAACACAGATAAAGAGCTTCCTGTTGTAGGATTTATTGCTCATATTGATACGAGTCCCGATATGTCGGGAAAAAATGTGAATGCGAGGGTTATTGTAAAATATGACGGAAAAGACATTGTTCTCAATGAAAAAGAAAATATTATATTGTCGCCGAATGATTTTCCCGAATTGAAAAAATATTTGAAACAGGATTTGATTGTTCCGGACGGAACAACATTGTTGGGTGCGGACGATAAAGCGGGTGTCGCCGAGATTGTCACCGCAATGGAATATTTAATGGCTCACCCCAAAATTAAACACGGAAAAATAAGAATTGCGTTTACTCCCGACGAAGAGATTGGCAAGGGGGCGCATCATTTTAATGTCGAAAAATTCGGGGCGGATTGGGCATATACCATGGATGGTGGAGAAATCGGCGAGTTGGAATTTGAAAATTTCAATGCTGCTTTGGCGAAAATAACCATTAAAGGACGAAATGTTCATCTGGGATATGCGAAGTATAAAATGATTAATTCCATTCGCATCGGAAATCAATTGGTAACCATGTTACCTCGCAGTGAAACTCCGGAACATACCGCAGGCTATGAAGGATTCTATCATCTCACGTCGTTTCAGGGAACAGTTGAAAAAACAGAATTGACTTATATCATCCGGGATCATGACAGAGACCGGTTTGAACGTCGAAAAAAGGAATTGGCTCATCTGGTCAATAAAATAAATGCAGAGTTTGGGGATGTCGCAACGTTGGAAGTCAATGACCAATATTATAATATGCGCGAAAAGATCGAGCCGGTGATGCATATTGTGGATTTAGTTTCGGATTCGATGAAAGAATTAGGCATTCGACCGATCATAAAACCCATTCGCGGCGGAACTGATGGAGCACAACTTTCTTTCAAAGGATTGCCGTGTCCGAACATTTTCGCCGGAGGATTAAATTTTCACGGTCGTTACGAATTTGTACCCATTCAATCGATGGATAAAGCCGTTCAAGTGATTGTGAAAATCGTTGAGAATATTGCGAAAAGAGTAAATTAAGAATCACTATTAACCGATTAAATCTTGGTTTTATTTTTATATTATTGTAATTCAATTACTTATGACTAAAAACAGTATTTTCAAAAAATTACCTCCTTGTTTTTTATCCATCGAAAAGTGGTAGTTACACCGCAGGTGTAGGACTTTATTTATACTTTTTGTGCACTTTTGGAAACTCTTCCTGCCATTTTGGATTACCCAAAACAAATCCAAATGACTGATAAAATGTATCCGTATCAGTGCCATTACTGTCGAAAAAGCCTTGTTCGTACTTGATTTTTTCATCAAAACAGTCAGCAGCAAATGTGTTATGAGCGTTGCTCAATCCTGCGCTTTTATCCCGTTTTCGCTCTCGGAATAGAAAAAATGCAACTGAAAAATTTGTTTTAATTTCTTAAAAATAAGTTCTATCGACTGGCGGTATTTGTAAATCAATGCAACTTCTTCTGCCGTTATTTCCCGATTGTTGGTTATAAACTGATAAATTCTGCCTTCTTCATTCCTGTATGTTACTTTTCGCAAGCAAAGCGTTTTGTGCTTTTTATCCTCTTTGTATTGTAAATGAATGTGTTCTTCTTTCATTATTCCTGTCTGTTTTTGGCAGTTTCCTTTCAAAAAGCGTTTCCACAGCCTCATATTTTGTATTATCTTTCAATCGGCAAACGAAAAATATACTTTCCTGCGTCCATTGGACAAGCTGCAAATAAAAATTGTACGCTTTGTCGAAAACGATCATGTAACCGGCTGTCAGGAAGTTGATGTACTGCAAAAATTTTTTATCGTGCATTCTTGTCCCGCTCATTTTTACAAATTTGGCGCTATCGGCATGAACATCGGTCAGCATATGAACTTTCAATCTGCCTTTTTGCCGTCTGAGACTTTGGAGTTTGCGTCCAGCATCTTTCAAAACTTCCGAAAACAGCTGTATTGTGGTCGAATCGAAGGCAAAAAAATGCTTAAAACTAACCCCTTCTTTCCGGCTGTCCGACAAAAGCGGAGTAAAGCAGGCAAACAATGTAAAATAAATCGACTCAAAAACTTTTTCATTTCTGCGATTCAGCGTATCATTAAAGGTGCTTTTGACAGGCGCGCAATCCATGCCAAGATAATTCAGGGTTCCGCTCAATGCCGGTCATCTCATCGCATACTTCACGGATTGAGTCGCAGTGCTCAAAAACTCCAAAAAGAAGTGTTATCGACTCATCTCAAATACTGAACGACTTGCAATAACAGTCGCTTTGTTGCTTAAATGCTACTCGATTGACTGCCTCTCTGGGTATCAAATTTAAGATTTATTTGAAATTGGTTGTCTGACTAATTTCTTTTCACTACCTTTGTTCATATTGTTTTTTATTGGTGGTACGATAAAAATACAACATAGGGGTGAAACTTTATGAAGAGTAGTTCTTTTTTATCATTTTTTAATCGGTCAGTAGCGAAACATAATAAATAATCACTTTGTTAAAGCGATCGGAATCTGAAAAACCTGTTAATGCTGTTAAAATAGAAGGAGGATGTTATTGGTAGCATCCTTGGTCAAAACTCATTTATAGGATGCAAATTTTTGGAAATAATTATAATATTAATAAGGAATAACGAAATGATTGTCTTGAACCCAAATTTAAAGTCAACACATAAAACAATTACCGTTACCCAACCGCATCTTCCGCCATTAGAAGAGTTTGTGCCTTATCTACAACAGATTTGGAACAATAAATGGCTGACCAATAATGGACCATTTCATCAGCAGTTGGAAAAAGAATTGGCTGATTATCTGGGTGTAAAATATATTTCATTGTTTGCAAACGGCACCTTGGCGTTGATGTCTGCTCTGCAAGCATTGAATGTTCAGGGGGAAGTGATTACTACACCTTTTAGTTTTGTGGCGACCACTCACTCGCTTTGGTGGAATAAAAATACGCCTGTTTTTGTAGATATTGAGCCGGAATATTTGAATTTAGACCCAAGCAAAATTGAGACGGCAATTACCGAAAAAACAACAGCAATTATGCCGGTTCACGTATATGGAAATCCTTGTAAAATAGACGAAATACGACGGATAGCTGACAAACATAATTTGAAAATAATTTATGATGCAGCCCACGCTTTTGGAGTAAAAAAAAACAGTATTTCTGTGCTGAATGATGGCGATTTGTCTGTTTTGAGTTTTCACGCAACGAAAGTTTACAGTACGATTGAAGGCGGAGCGATTGTTTGTCATTCGGAGGAAATGAAGCACCGCATAGACAATTTGAAAAATTTCGGATTTCGTGGCGAAACCGTTGTGGAGGAGCCAGGCATCAATGCCAAACTAAACGAAGTACAAGCGGCTTACGGTTTGTTACAACTGAAATATGTTGATGATTTTATTGAAAAAAGAAAACAGATAACCGAACTTTATCGTAAATTATTGAAAGACGTTCAAGGAATTAGTTTTTTGAACCATATGGAAGGTATTACTTACACTTATTCATATTTTCCGATTTTGATAGACGAAGAAAAATATGGAATGAGCCGTGATATTTTATACGAGAAATTGAAGCAAAATAATATTTTAGGACGTCGATATTTTTATCCTTTAATCAGCGATTTTGAGCCGTATAAAAGTTTGCCGTCTGCAACAAAAGAAAACCTGCCAATTGCGACAAAGATAGCACAACAAGTATTGTGTTTGCCGATATATGTGGATTTATCAGAGACCGATGTGAAAAGAATTGTTGAAATCATAGAATCAATATGACAAGTTTTTATACTGAAAAAGAATTGACGGAACTTGGGTTGAAGCGCTTTGGAAAAGATGTTTTAATCAGTCGAAAATGCAGCATTTATTTACCCAATAAAATTTCGATTGGCGATAATGTTCGCATTGATGATTTTTGCATACTTTCGGGTGAAATTACATTTGGCTCATATGTTCATATTGCGGCATATTGTGCATTGTACGGTGCTTTTGGCATTGAAATGGAAGATTATACAGGCTTATCGCCACGCTGTACTGTTTTTTCGGCAACCGATGATTTTTCGGGCGATTATTTAATCAGTCCGATGGTTGATGAAAGCAAAACCCATGTAACCGGTGGAAAAGTTTTGATACAAAAATATTCTCAAATTGGTGCCGGCTGCATTATACTTCCTTCCGTAACGATTAAAGAGGGTTGTGCAGTTGGCGCAATGTCGTTGATAAACAAGAATTTGGAAGAATGGAGAATATATGCCGGAATTCCTACAAGACGAATAAAAGATAGGAAGAAAAGGTTGCTGGTTTTGTTAAAAAATATTAATTGATGAAAAAAACGCCGTTTACCGACATACACATTTCTTTGGGCGCCAAAATGCATGAATTTGCAGGATATAATATGCCGATTGAATATTCCGGCATCATCGATGAACATTTAACCATATGCACCGGCGTAGGTGTTTTCGATGTTTCTCATATGGGGGAAATATGGGTAAAGGGGCCGAATGCACTGCCCTTTTTACAAAAGATTACGTCAAATGATGTTTCTGTCCTCCCGGTCGGTAAAGCTCAATATACCTGTTTTTTGAATGAACACGGAGGCATTGTGGATGATTTACTGATTTATCATTATGAATCCGGAAAATATTTATTGGTGATCAATGCCGCTAATATTGAAAAAGATTGGGATTGTTGCATCAAACACAACTCGGAAAAGGCCGAGTTGGAAAATGCTTCCGATAATATGGGCCAATTAGCGGTGCAAGGGCCGAAGGCTTTGAGTACATTGCAAAAACTGACTTCCGTAAATCTTTCGGAAATTCCGTATTATGGTTTTGTGACCGGCGACTTTGCCGGCGAGCGGAATGTCATTATATCCAATACAGGGTACACGGGAGCCGGCGGATTTGAACTGTATTTTTATCCGTCGTCGGCAAAAAATATCTGGAATGCTGTTTTTTCGGCTGGAAAAGAATTCGGGATTAAGCCGGCGGGATTGGGTGCACGAGATACCCTTCGATTGGAAATGGGATATTGTTTGTATGGAAATGAGCTGGATGATGCCACCACGCCGTTGGAAGCAGGATTGGGGTGGATAACCAAGTTTGTCGCCGGAAAAGATCCCTTGATTCAAGAAAAATTGGAGGAACAAAAAAAATCAGGAATGACCCGCAAGTTATGCGGATTTGAACTGACAGAAAAAGGGATTCCCCGTCACGGCTATGATGTTGTGGACGATAAAAACGGGATTATCGGTAAAGTTACTTCGGGAACAATATCTCCGATATTTAAAAAAGGCATCGGAATGGCTTATGTTAAACCGGAATATGCTTGTGAAAATGCAACGTTTTATGTTAACATCCGGAATAAAAATCTGAAAGCAAAAGTGGTTAAACTGCCGTTCAGAAAATAATCATCAAGCCTGACGTTGAGACCTCTGTTTCCCACCGATGATTATTATATTTTGGTTGTCGGATGCAATAAAACGGAATCGGCGTCGTTATTTTAGAATGATGTTGAATTGTGTTTAATCATAAAAATAGACAATAGATTTTTGTTAATTTATTATTTAAATAAGTGATATGGATATTAAATCGATTCCGTTTTTCTTTATTCTTTTGATTGTTTGCGCCTGTTCCACCCCCAAAGATATTACTTATTTTCAACAACTTCAGGAAGCTTCTCAAGCTCAGTTGGACAGTATGTACATTAAATATTCCGCTAAAATTTGTCCGGATGATCTTTTGGGAATTGCAGTTTCCGGTCAGAATTTGGCAGGGGTTGCACCGTTCAATTTACCGGCAGTTTCATTTATGACGCCTTCGAGTGTTACCGCAGGCGCAAGGCGAGATGCTCAACCCATTACTCCGAGTTCCTTACAACCTTATTTGGTGGATGAAGATGGTTATATTCAGTTTCCTGTGATAGGCCGTGTGAAAATAGGCGGATTAACGAAAGTCGAAGCCATTAAGTTGTTGGAAGGCAAAATATCAGAGCATGTAAAAGAACCGATTGTCACCATTCAAAATTTAAATTTTAAAGTATCCGTACTGGGAGAAGTTAATCAACCCGGGCCGTTCTTTTTGACTAATGAACGGATATCTATTTTGGATGCGTTATCATTGGCCGGCGATTTAACCATTTACGGAAAAAGAACCAATGTGCTGCTCATTCGGGATAATAACGGTAAGAAAGAATTTCATTATTTTGATTTAACCTCCACGGATGTCTTTAAATCTCCGTATTTTTATTTACAACAAAATGATGTGGTTTATGTAGAGCCGAATGATGCGAGAAAAAAGAATACAACATATAACCAGACGAGTCAATATAATGTCTCGGTGGTATCAACCATTTTAAGTGCAGTGTCGATACTTGTGGCATTGTTGATAAGCCTTAATAAATGATTTCTGTTTTTATTTTTTTATTTAGTAAAGACGATTACTTTCAAATGGAGCAAAATAAAAAGATAGTAAATATTGCTAAAGGAGGAGATGATGCCTTAAATCTTGAAGAATTATTGCAAGATTGCATTATACATTGGAAATGGTTTGTAATTTCCGTTATTGTGTGTGTCGGAATTGCTTTTATATATAGTATAGTGACTCCATTTACATACCAATTATCAGCCAAAGTTTTGATAAAAACAGACCAAAAAAGCAGTTCTTTAGTTTCTAAGATGGGAGATGTGGCCCAAATGTTCGGAATGGACGGTATATCTGCTTCAGATAATATTGAAGATGAGGTCGGAGTAATTGCATCTCATACCATGATGAAGCAAATGATTATGGACTTGGGGTTGCACACAAGCTATAAAATATCCGGTTTTTTATCGGATGAGGATTTGTATGACAATTCTCCCATAATTGTTGAGGTTAATAAAAATCTGATAGATACATTAACTAAGTCTTTTTCTTTCAAAGTAAAAGTAAACAAAGATAACGGTATAAAGATAACAGGCAAATTAGGAGAAAATGGATTAGGAACATTTGAAACTTCGATATTACCATATACACTTCATACAAGTTATGGCGATGCTATTTTTAAAGAATCGAAAAACGGAAAAAAAGAAAAAATTCCATATACATTGTTGATAAAGGTAGATGGGGGAGATTTTGCTACCGAACAATTTCAAAAAAAGATTGGAATAGGACTGGTGAATAAAAAGTCGAATTTTATAGCATTTTCGACTCAAGATGGAAATGTGGTCAGAGGAAAAGATATTCTGAACAGATTGATTGATCTATATAATGAAGATGCTTTGGCCGATAAAAATAAGGCTGCCATAAATACCGGCAAATTTATACGGGAACGGTTGGATTTATTGGTGCAAGATTTGAGTGCCGTTGAAAAGTCGGTGGAAGATTATAAACGGGAGAATCAGTTGGTGGACATTTCGACGGAAGCGGAATTATCCATTAGAAAAATGTCGGAAATGAAAGATCAATCCGTTGGATTTGAAGTTCAATTAAGTTTGATCAAAATGGTGGAAGATTATGTAAAGGACCCGTCCAATAAATACAAGCTTTTACCTACGGGATTGGGTATTCCCGATGATTTATCCAAAGAAATACAAGGATATAATGAATTGTTGTTGCAACGCTCTTCTTATATGCGTGACTTGAATTCGACCAATCCGGTCATTCAATCTTTAAACGAGCAATTGGATTTGATGCAAAAAAATATTTTGGCAAGTATACAGACGGTAAGGAGAGATGTTTTAAAAACCAAAGAGAAGTGGGATGTAGAAGGAAACAGCTTACTGTCAAGGGTCAAAAACATGCCTAAGCAGGAACGGGAATTTATTGAGATTCAACGACAACAAACAGTAAAATCCGAATTGTATTTGTTTTTGTTGGAAAAACAAGAAGAAAATGCATTAACATTAGCATCTACAATACCTAAAGCAAAAATAATAGATGAAGCTTTTGCTTTAACGAAACCGGTTTGGCCCAGAAAGAAGGTCATCTTGGCTTTTTCTCTGATAATTGCTTTATTGTTGCCGATAATCATATTAAAGTTGAAAGATTTCTTGACATTTAAAATAACAGATATCGTACAACTTGAAAAATTAACTTCTATTCCGGTATTGGGGGAAGTTTGTTTGAATAAAAGCAAAGAGTCGGTTGTTGTAAAAGAAGGTAAAACTTCCTCAATTGCAGAATTATTTCGATTAATCAGAACAAATATTCGTTTCATATTAACAAAGCCGGACGAGAAAGTTATTATTATCACGTCAAGTATTTCGGGAGAAGGAAAGACCTTTTTCGTGATCAATTTTTCCATGTCTTTATCCTTAATGAAAAACAAAAGGATCGTTATGGTTGGGTTAGACATTCGTAACCCCAAATTGGTGGAATATCTATCATTGACGGCATTGACATCAAAGGGAATGACTTCTTACATGGCTTCCGAAACAATAAAGCCGGAAGATATTATCATCCCTTCCGGGTTGCATGCGAATTTATCTGTTATTCCGGCCGGCCCTGTTCCGCCGAATCCTGCGGAGTTGTTGCTGAGCGAGCGCTTGGATGAATTATTTGCTTATTTGAGAGTTCATTACGATTATATCGTTGTAGACAGTGCTCCTGTCGGTATGGTTTCCGATACATTTACTCTGAATAGAATTTCGGATGCCACGATTTACCTTTGTCGTGCAAATTATACGAGTAAATCTCATTTGAAATTTGTAGAAAGTATTGTTCAGAATGAACGGTTGAAAAAAGTGTCATTAGTAATAAACGGAACCACGACAAAAACAGGATATGGATATGGGTATGGTAATAAAAACAAATAAAGATCGAATTGGTTGATGTGCAACAACTAAGTTATGTTGCCGTCGAGATAACGAAATAATAGATCAATGACAATATTAATTGTAAATGCTTCAGTATATATTTTAACTTTATTAATATACGTATATAAAGTCAGATGTTTTAATTTGGGGACAATGTTATTGTCACTATATGCAGTGAGTGCGTGTACATCTGTCTTTTTTTATAACCATGAACTGTTTGAATTATCGATTCATGATTCTGTAATGACATGGCAACCGTTTATTTATTTATACATTGTATTAATGATCTTTTTCTTTCCGGTGTTGAAATTTCGCAGCGATAAAATAGAATCAGTTGAATTTTCCGAATCGTTTAAATTTAATGTGTTGGTTTATTTGGTCATTTTTACCTCATTGGTTTGTATGGTTATTTACTTTCCGTTTATGATTAAAGGAATGGAAGGGGATATCGGCGAAAACAGAACATCTGTCATGACCGAAGGATTAAAGTTGGACATGAATCCTATTGTTAGCATAACAGTTCGTGTAGGTATAGCGTTGAGAGATATTGCAATCCTTTTATTTTTTTATATGTTGGCTTATCAGCGAGAAAAAAGAATATTATTGATTCTGTTAGGGATATGTGCATTTGTTGCCCCTATTGTAGTGTCTTTGGCATGGAGCGCAAGAACCATCGTTCTCTTTTTATTATTCTCTTTTTTAACATGTTATTTGTTGTTTTATAAAACATTGACAAAAAAAATAAAGCTTACCATCAATTGGATTTTTGCATCAGTTTTCGGTTTTTTGTTCATTATATTTCTTATAATATCGTTTGCTCGATTTGGAGAAAATGATTTGTTCGGAATCGATTTTTTTATGTTAAAATATATCGGTGAAAACTTTATAAATTTTAACGGGATTTTATATGATCAAGTAGACAATTATTTATATGGTGGAAATTCATTTCCGATTTTCAGGAGATTATTGGGACTAGAGTATTGGACATCGATTGCAGATTTTAGAGATTATGCAGATTATTTTACGGGAGTTCCCGTTTGGATTTTTTATTTGTTTGTAGGAACTTTTTATTTGGATTTCGGACCTCGTATTACGTTTTTTATTGCATTAGTTATATGTGTTATTGGATATAGATATTTTAAGAATACTCCTAAAATTCCATTTCATCGGTTGATATTATTTATACTAATATACAACATGTATACTGAAGGATTATTTTATTTTTCGCTGTGCGATGAACCAGGTAATCTAAAGATTATAATTCATATTCTTTTGTATTTTTACTTCAGGATAGATTTTAAAACACGCACTTTAATGCCTGCATAAAGATATATGTCTTTTTCGTTAAAAGATAAAACGATATCGGGGTTATCATGGAGTTTTATAGATAACATATCCAATCAAGGAATTAATTTCGTGATCGGAATCGTTCTTGCACGAATTTTATCTCCTGGTGAATTTGGAATTTTCGGAATTTTATTGGTTTTCATTGCAATCAGTAATATCTTTGTTGACAGTGGATTATCTCAAGCGCTGATCAGAAAAGAATGCAGTAAAAAAGATTATGATACAGCCTTTGTTTTTAATATCGTGATCGGGCTGATATTTTATGGTATATTATTTTTTTTTGCACCACTAGTTGCCGTTTTTTTCAGTCAACCTCATATTGTTTCCCTGTTGAGGGCTATCGGTATTATTGTAATAATCAATTCTTTCGGATTAGTTCAATATACCATTCTGATTAAACGGGTTGCGTTTAAGACACAAACCAAGATATCAATCCTGTCATCTTTGTGTGGAGGAATTGTGGGAATTTACTTGGCTTACGACGGTTATGGAGTTTGGGCTTTGGTGGGAAAGCAAATCGTATATCAGATTTTTCAAACCATTCTTCTTTGGATTTATGTCAAATGGAAACCAGCTTTCGAATTCAATAAAATTTCATTCAAATATTTATTTAAATTCGGATCAAAATTATTAATTTCAGGATTGATTGATACAATATATAAAAATGTTGTTTATTTGGTTATCGGGAAGAAATTTCCAACTGCCGAATTAGGGTATTATACTCGGTCGGAACAATACTCTGGCATTGCATCGAATAATATTACGACAACTATTCAGAGAGTTAGCTATCCGATTTTATCGACTATTGCGGACGAGAAAAAATTGCGTCGGGCTTTTAAAAAAATGACATCCATCGTCATGTATATTTCGTTTGTCCTAATGTTCGGAATGGCTGCTTGTGCAAAACCTTTAATTTTAACACTGATCGGAGACAAATGGATTCCGTCAATCGTAATGCTTCAATTATTGTGTTTTTCACAGATGCTTTATCCATTCCATGCATTAAACTTAAACATATTAAATGTGAAAGGTCGATCAGATTTGTTCTTAAGAGTGGAAATCATTAAAAAGTTGTTATTAGTTCCGTTTATCTGCCTCGGATTGTTTTGGAGCATAAAGGCGATGTTAATGGGATTCATCTTGTATTCTATTTTATGTGTGTTTATTAATGCTTTTTATACGAGAGTATTGTTGGGCATTCGGATTATTACTCAGCTAAGAAATATTCTTATGCCGTTTCTTACAGGATTGTCATTATTTTTGTTTTTGTGTATCCTTTCAAAATTACTCACATTTGCTTCTGTAATTAATCTGACGGTATTAATTTTGGCTGGTATGTTTTTCATGATATGTTCGGGTGAATTTTTTAAGAATAAAGAATATTTGGAATTGAAGAATATCGTATTACAAAAAATTAACCAGCTTCGAGAAAAAATCTATTTTTCCAATATATCAGAAAAATAATCATTAATAACTAAAAAGTATATATGTTGAATATTAACTTTAGAAATATACTTAATAATGGATGATGTTCTTTTAAGCGTTTGTGTAATTACATACAACCATGAAAAATATATTTCTCAGACGCTTGATTCAATATTGATGCAAAAAACTACTTTTCTGGTAGAGGTTGTTATAGGGGAAGATTGCAGTACAGATGATACCCGGAACATTTGTTTTCGGTATCAAGAAAAGTTCCCCGATAAGATTAAAATGTTACTTCCAGAACGAAATTTGGGAATGATGCCTAATTTTATTGCAACATTGAAAGCGTGCAAAGGGAAATATATTGCAATTTGTGAAGGAGATGATTATTGGATCGATTCGTATAAATTGCAAAAACAAGTCAGCTTTTTGAAACAAAATCCGGAATGCTCGATCTGTGCTCATAATTCCTTTGTTATTAATAATTCTGATTTAGAGAATGTCGGGCTGTTTAATTCGTCATTGTTTTCAAAGAATAAATACTCAATTAACGATTATATATTGGATCATAAGTGGTTTGTTCCGACTGCAAGCATTGTTTTTAGAGTAGACAAAATGGATTATCCGTCTTGGTTGCCGAATATTAAAAACGGAGATGTTGCGATTCAGTTGATTCTTTTGATGCGTGGTTATTTATATTATTTTAATGAAGTTATGTCTGTATACAGAAAACTTGAGACAAGTGTTTCTCATATATACATGAAAACATTAAGACAAACATACATTCAATTGCTAGATATTTTTGATAAATATTCAGAATTTAAATTTCATATATTCTTGATGATAAAGAAACAATTTATGCAAGATTTGATAAAAAAAGACCGTCATATTACGATACAAAAGATAATAAATAAATTATTGTCAAGTCAAGGATTTGAAATTAAAAAGAAACTGCCGTTAAAGTAGAATATGGAAGGAGTTGATGAAAAATTAGAGATTTTATCCAAAGTATCGGTTATAACTGTTGTTTATAATGCCGAGAAGGTCTTGGAGAATGCAATATTAAGTGTATTAAATCAAACGTATCCAAATATTGAATATGTGGTGGTAGATGGAAAATCAACAGATTCAACCGTCGATATTTTAAAAAAATACGGAGACAGGATTATTTGGAGAAGTGAACCGGATGACGGTATTTTTGATGCCATGAATAAAGGATTGAAAATGTCTGGTGGAGAATGGATTCATTTTCTTGGAGCTGATGACACATTAGAATCCGATGGAATTCAAAATTTGATTAATTTTTCAGAGAGTGCTGATATTGTTTATGGAAATACACATCTGATATTTGAGAACGGTATGGTTCGAAATCAATTATCTCACTCGGTTGACCTTCTTGATAAAAAAATGATAGCTTCTCATCAAAGTTTTATCGTAAGGAGATCGGTTTTTGATAAAATCGGCCTTTTTAATACGAATTATAAATTAACGTCCGATTATGATTTTCTGATAAGAGCATATTTGTTTGGCATTAAATTTAAAAAAACGGATGTTTTTGTTGTAAATTACAATATTTATGGAGAAAGTTCAAATGTGATTAAAAGTGCATTGGAGATATACAAAATTCAACGGAAATATGGATTTAAGCATCGTGGATATTTTGGTTTTTTGAAAAGTTTGGGAAAGGGATATTTTGTGAAATTTTTCAAATTACTTTTTAAAGATTCATTATACTTGAAGGTTATATTATACAAATATAATATTTACAGATGGTTGTTTAATAGAGCATAATTGTATAAATTGTTTATATAGATTTGATTATATTTTTATTTATACTATGATAATATGTGGTGTTAATTAATATAAAGATGAAAATATTGCTTGTCAATAAATTTTATTATCCTCGAGGTGGAGATTGTATTTGTACAATTGAACTTGAAAAGCTTTTGATACAACAAGGGCATGAAGTAGCAGTGTTTTCGATGCAGCATCCGGATAATTTACCGTCTGAATGGAGCAAATATTTTCCCGAAGAAATAGATTTTTCGAATCCCGGAAAAAAGAATTGGATTGATTTTGTATTCAGACCTTTGGGAACAAATGAAGTAAAGCGGAAATTTACGCAATTGATTGATGATTTTGATCCGGATATTGTTCATTTGCATAACATTCATACTCAAATATCTCCGATTGTTGCGAAGATTGCGTTTGAAAGGGGGATTAAAGTTGTTTGGACATTACATGATCTTAAGCTGCTTTGTCCTCGATATGATTGTTTGAGGAACGGGGAGCAAATCTGTGAACGATGTTTTATCAGTAAAAAATACGTATTGAAATATTCTTGTATGAAAAACAGTTTACCAGCAAGCTTATTGGCTTATATTGAAGCTGTTAAATGGAATAAATTGAAATTGGAAAAATATACTCATACATTTATTTGTCCGAGTCAATTTATGTATGAAAAAATGATTCAAGGCGGATTTCGAAAAGATAAATTAAAGGTATTATGTAATTTTATTGATGCGGAAAAGATAAAAAATTGTGAAGTTGAGCATCATCGTAAGGATTACTATTGTTATGTCGGGCGTATATCCGGAGAAAAAGGTATTGAAACACTGTTGCAAGCGGCTGGTCAATTACCTTATACCTTAAAAGTTGTGGGAAATGGTGTTCTTCTAGACGAATTGAGAGGAAAATATGTATCGGACAATATAGAGTTTTTAGGTTATCGGCAATGGAGCAGTATTAAGAGTATTGTGAGTAATGCGCGTTTTATTGTCATTCCGTCGGAGTGGTATGAAAATAATCCGTTAAGTGTGTTGGAAGCACAATGTCTTGGTACACCTGTATTGGGTGCAAATATAGGAGGAATTCCAGAATTGATTAATGATGAGAACGGAGTACTTTTTAATGTTGCTGATGTCACTGGTTTAAAAGAGAAGATAATGATGCTTTTTAATGACGATAGCCGTGGATATAATTACGAAAAAATTGCGAGAGACAGTAAAAAACAATATTCTTCGGAGAATTATTACAATCAATTGATGACAATATACCAGAGTATTTAATGTTATTATAAAATTCAAATGATATAATTATGTATCCCACCGATGTTTCCGTTATCACCACCTACCGTTGTCAAATGCGTTGTCAGATGTGCAACATCTGGCAATACCCGACTGACCCGAAAAAAGAGATCCGGCCGAAAGAATTAGAGATATTGCCGAAACTTAAATTTGTCAATTTAACAGGAGGAGAACCTTTTCAACGTCTTGATTTGGAAGATATTGTTGCGGTCTGTTTCGATAAAGCGCCTCGTGTAGTGATCTCGACATCCGGGTGGCATGTTGACCGAATCATTCATTTAGCTGAAAGATTTCCGAACATTGGAATAAGAATCAGTATTGAAGGCTTGTCTCAAAAGAACGATGAGCTGCGTGGACGGCCCGGAGGTTTCGACAGAGGTTTAAAAACGTTGTTGACGCTTCGGGAAATGGGAATAAAAGACATCGGATTTGGATGCACCGTATCCAATAATAACTCTCGTGATATGTTGGCTTTGTATCAGCTGTCCAAGGCTTTAAGGCTGGAATTCGCAACGGCGGCATTTCATAATTCATATTATTTTCATAAATCGGACAATGAAATAACAAACAAAGATATTGTTTGTGCTGATTTTCAAAATCTTATCGAGCAATTATTAAGAGAAAAGCATCCGAAGGCCTGGTTTCGGGCATTTTTTAATTTGGGATTAATCAACTATATACGCGGGGGAAAACGAATGCTTCCTTGTGAGGCCGGGAGTACTAATTTTTTTATAGAACCATACGGGGAAGTCTATCCGTGTAATGGATTGGAAGCAGCGATATGGAAAGAAAGCATGGGAAATATTCGTGATTATACTTCTTTTGATGAATTATGGAATAGCGAACAGGCTCAAAAAGTGCGCTCGTTGGTTCGTACCTGTCCTAAAAATTGTTGGATGGTCGGAACGGCTGCGCCGGTTATGAATAAATACATCCAATATCCGTTGAAATGGGTACTTCAAAATAAACTGAGAAGTTTACGGGGGAAATCAGTTTGTATAGATAAAATTCCATATTATAATGTGGGACAGGATCCGAAACAAGGGGATTTGGATTATTCGAGAGGTGGTGTGCCTTCCGCTTGTTCGGATGTCCAAAATGATGAAAAATTAAAATAAATCCGGATGCTTTTTAATTCTTTTGCTTATTTAATATTCCTTCCGATAGTATTCTTGCTTTATTGGTTTTGCTTGTCAAAAACCGTAAAGATTCAGAATCTGTTTTTACTTGCGGCAAGCTATTTCTTCTACGGATGGTGGAATTGGCGTTATTTATCGCTGGTCATTTTATGCTCGACGGTTAATTATGTTGCCGGAAGATTGTTGATGAAGACGGAAAAACACGAATATCGAAAGTTGATAATTGTTCTTTGTTGTTTAGTATCTCTCGGCATATTGGGGATTTTTAAATACTACAATTTTTTTATCACTTCATTTGCAGGTTGTCTTGAATTATTGAATATTCGCATACACATAACAATTCTCAATCTGATATTACCGGTAGGAATCAGTTTCTATACTTTTCATACATTAACATATACTTTAGAGGTCTATAAACGAAAATTTGAACCGACCAAAGATATTATTTCATTCTTCCTGTTTGTAAGTATTTTCCCCTTAGCGATGGCCGGCCCCATTGAAAGAGCAACAAATCTGTTACCTCAATTGTATAAAAAAAGAATACTTGATTACAGTCAAATTGTTTCGGGATTGCGATTGCTTCTTTGGGGATTTTTCATGAAAGTCGCTATTGCCGACAGATTGACTGTATATGTCGATAGTGTTTACAATAATGTTTCTCATCATTCCGGAATTACGTTGGTGTTGGCTACCGTATTTTTTTCTTTTCAGATTTATTGCGATTTTGTGGGATATTCATATATCGCTGTCGGGTGCGGCAAATTATTGGGATTGAATTTTATTGAAAATTTCAGAAGGCCTTACATGGCAGTCAGTGTTGCCGATTTTTGGAGGAGATGGCATATCTCTTTATCCACTTGGTTCAGAGACTATGTCTATATTCCGTTGGGAGGCAATCGATGTTCAACCGGGAGGTATTATTATAATTTAATGGTCACATTCTTGGTTAGCGGATTATGGCATGGCGCCGATTGGTCTTTTGTTATTTGGGGAGGATTGAACGGGTTATTTCAGGTTATCGGAAAAGTATTATCTCCCATAAAGAAATATATATTGCAAAATTCATTCTTATCGCAGGCTGTAAAAATAAAAAAGGAATTTGACATTTTAATAACATTCGGACTGATAACATTTACTTGGATCTTCTTTAGAGCAAATAGTCTGGATGATTCTTTTATTGTTATAAAAAATATAGTTCGGTTTAAAGGAAATCTCTTTACCAATAATATCGATTCGTTGATTTACGGTTCCGTCTTAATTTTGGTTTTATGTTTTTCCGATGCGATACAGGAGTGTAATTCGGGTAAACATTATTTTTTGGAACATAAAAATAAAGGCATTCGTTACGCATCTTATCTGCTGATCTTACTTATAATTTTATTGATAGGAGTTTTCGATGGCTCTCAATTTATTTATTTTCAATTTTAGCGTATGACTCATATCGTCTTTTGGAAAAAATTTCTTTTCTTTTTTTTGTGCTTGATTCTTTTGGATTTTGTTATTGGGAACGTGTTGGAACATTTTTACTTTACGCAAAACAAAGGAAAACTGTATAATGTTACTGTTGCTTTGGAAAAACAAACCTGCGATATCTTGATTTTCGGGTCATCTCGAGCCATGCATCATTATAACCCGGAGATAATAACCGATTCATTGGGACTTTCTTGTTTTAATGCCGGTTATGACGGACAAAGTATTTTGTATTGCAACGGAATGCTCGATGTAATACTTGAAAGATATACTCCCAAAATGATTATTCTGGATGTAACAACTCAAGACTTTTCCGAAAGTTCTGTATCCTACGATTTATTGTATGTTCTTGATCCTTACGTAAGAAGGCATCCCGTGCTGTGGAATACATTGTCATTGAAATCAAGGTTCGAAAAAATAAAACATCTGTCATCTATCTATCCTTATAATTCCATGCTCGCAAGAATTATTGTGGGAAATATTTCCATCAAATCAAAAGATGCAAGCGATAACGGATTTACGCCTCAAGACGGCGTATGGAAAGGAGAAGCCCTGCCGGAAGTTTATCCGGAGGGAAAATCAGATCCGAATAAATTAAATGCGTTTAATGCTTTTTGTAAAAAATGTATTAAAAACAATATCAAATTATATCTTGTCATATCGCCTTTATATAAACTTGTCGAAAATGAATCATCTACCGTAAAATATTTGAATCAAATCCGGGAAAAGAAGGGTATTCCTTTGTTTAATTTCACCAACGACAGCAATTATTCAAGCAATGAATATTTTTTGGATGATAGTCATTTAAATGCTAAAGGAGCCGATAAGTTTTCTAGTGACATATCGCATCAAATATTAGCATTGAAATATAAAAGATAAGTAAATAAAAATCAATAAAAATGGCTGCCAGAGATTATATGAATTATTAGAAGCTGTTTGAATTATTTTAAAAGAGGCAGAACCCGTATTATCTTTGTTGAATGCGAATAAAACAATATAGTTCAGATCTTTCTGCCTCAAGGGTGGCTACTTATAAATATAGACGTTTAGGTTGCTGTTATTTCAATTCTATTATATATACAGCCCCTTAGATTCATATTGAACCATTCTACGGATTAACAATCAAAGATAACCCTCCATTTTTGTTCTGTCTATTGAATCGGAAGTAGTATTCTTTTTTGATATTTTTAACAGCGGCCTAAACGCCTGATTTTATACTGTAAGTAACAAATATTTTTCATGATATTTACTTTCCGTTTTCCAATTTTTCAATCCTTTCTTTCAATACATCAATCGTTTCCTGCTGCTGAATGGCATAGAGTGTCAATTCTTCAATTTTTTGCAATAACTTTGCCTGCATTTCTCCCAAATTGACTCCGGTTTCTTTCGCTTCCGCTTCTGTTGGGATTCCCGGCAAATGTTTGCGTTCTTTGATGTGGTTCGAAACCGATTCGAGCGACGGGAGCTGATAGCCGGGAGAAAAAACGAAATCAGGCCAATTCCAGTTGGAAGTTTCAATCTTCACTTCTCGGGCACGAACGATACCATTGACTTCAACCCCTTCCCAATAAAACTTACAAATCTCACGTCCGTCATGTACTGCTATCCTTACATTTCCGCCGGTTTCACCTCCTCCCCTATAAAAGTTTATTGAATTATTTAATACTCCAAAGAATTTATGTTCGATAGAAAATGATTTTACATTCTCAATATTATCACCGGGATTTATCCGTTGTGTATGATAGGATTTTACTCCTAAATATGTTCCTTTTCCATTATTAGTTCCCTCTCCAAGACGAGCTAAAACAGATTTTAACTGATTTGTATCACCATTTGTGACATCCAAATAAGCCATGGGAGCGAATGCTCCTATCCCTACATAACCATTATAATAATATATTCCATTTGTGATATTTAGCCACTGTGCTTGACAAATACTTGAAATTGAAATAAATAGGCATAACAGCATGTAGATTTTAATTGTTTTCATGATCATAAATGTTCGTTAATTTATTTTTTTGATTATAAATCTATTATACGTACTTTAAGGAGCGACTATTTATTTTAATTCTTCACAACTTTAATCGTAGTCGTTTGATTACCGGATATCTCTGTAATTGTAAAAAGATAAACCCCTTTTTCCAAATTTGTCAAATCAATTGATGACCCGTCATTAACAATACTTTCAAAGATAAATTTTCCCATTGCAGTAAATACTTTTACACGTGATTCATTCTGCAATCTGGAAAAGGACACAAAGTCAGAGACAGGATTAGGATATACTTTTATAGATGTTGTTTCTGCCAAATTATCAATGCCGGTCGTATTCTGCGTACTACGAAGGGACGCAGAATTATTGAATTTACAAGCAAGCACGGGATTTATCACGGCAGTAAACGTAACACCTCCTTCTGCTTTTACATGAAATCCGGGTTTAAGCGTTACGGTTTTTCCGGCTATCAATCCCCCTTCTCCGGAAGAAAGAGGAAAATCAATGCTACAATTTATATTATCACGTGCAAAACCATATTTTGTGCTACCCCCAAAATCGACATTATCCTTTAATGTATTACTTACACCGGAAAGTACAATGGAAATGTTTTTTGCTCCATTATTCAAACTGCCTTTATGAGATATTTTTACTGTCGAAACATCATAATATTCTTCTTCAGATGATCTTAATCCTACAGGAGTAGCTCTATGTGCAAACACTTGTTCCATATTGTCTACTGTATTGTCGCCTGTCGTACAATCCTCTGTCCAATATCTGTTCGTAAAAACAAACGGGTATATCCCGAATTCGAATCGTGTCATTCTCAAATCGATGTCATCTTCTAATTGAATAGAACGATCGGCTGAAAAATCAAATTCTACATCTCCTCCCGGATTTTCCCATATAATACTTGTTTTTATCCCGGAGTCTCGATCTCCCGGTAATTTAAAAATCAACTCTTCTCCATTATGTAATGTAATCTCTTGAATCAAACGATCATTTGACGCTAAAGCCTTTCTCATAAATGTGATTGCATCACTTAAATTGTGCATATACCCTAAAGGAGGATAATAGCCATCTGCCCTCAATTCCGCATCATTATATGTCGCATGCATTAATATCGCTTTCAATGTTGTAGGATTAAACACTTGATACCCGAAACAATTAATCTGCTCTTGATTTAATGCATTTATTTCACTTTGAGGAAAAGGTGGATGACCTGCATATATTGATAATGTACAAAATAACATCATCATGAATAATATTTCTTTTTTCATATTACTTTATTTTTTATTTGGTTTAGTTCTTCTTTTAAATTCTTGATGTCTTTTCTTTGTTGAATCACATACAACGTCAGTTCTTCAATTTTTTGCAACAATTTGGTAAATTATTACAAAAAATATGAAAATTCTATTCGCTGAGAGACAATAGTATATCCGGTTCCTGCTTCATATAATCTCAGATATAATTTATTGTTTGCTGTATCTAAAATTATATTGGAATTTGCTCCGAATTTATATGACTTATCGTAACAATATTGATTGAGTATAACAAATTTTGCCATATAAAACGGCCATGCATTATTTTTATTCATACCAATTTGGTATTCTTTGGTATTCTAATGAGCCACACCATTGATATCCACTTGATATATAATTATGCTGTAAGATAAGAAAATCTGAATACGGAACGCCATTCTCAACCCCATCCTTGCGTTCAACGGTTTGAAGATCAATATAACAAACCTTTAATACTTTGGATGGATATTGAATATCTTTTGTCGCAATTTCTTTGTCATTATAATATGCTTTGCCATTGCTTCCTGTGACAATATTGACATTTTCCTTTGCCTGAATATGAATATTATTCTCAGATATCTCAATGCCGGGACTAGTTTGAGCATTCAATAAAAATGGTAATAATCCCAATAAATAAATCAAAAACATTGTTTTTTTCATAATTGTAAAATTTTAATTAGGTAATACTAATGATAAAAATAAATAAAAACATTTTTTTAAAATGACTATTTGTTAATTAAGTTAATGTATGAAATATATAAGATACTCATTTTGCTTGATTATAAGATGATTTTGTATCATGTATATTGCATTATATTTGCTTATAAAAGAATCAATATTACTATATTATTTATTTTGCTTCTAAAGCTTTAATTCTTTCTTCTTGTTGAAGAATATAAAGTGTCAGTTCTTCCACTTTCCGCAGCAACAAGGCATTCATCGCACCCAAATCAACCCCGTTTTCTTCCACTTGTGCTTGTGAAGGAATTCCGGGAAGATGTTTATGTTCCTGAATATGCGTCTCCACTTCTTTCAAGCTCGGCAAATTGTAAGATGAATCAAAAACATAATCGGGCCAACCGGTTGATTCTACTTTGATTTCTTTAGCCCGGACGGTGCCGTTGACTTCCAACTTGTTTTGAGGATTAGCAGTTCCTATTCCTACATTGCCATTATTCGTCAGAGTCATAACAGTGGATGCGGGACCTCCGGTGCCTGTCCGAATATATAAAGCGGGATAATAATCAAAAGTAACAGCATAATCATTAAGGTCTAATCTCATTCTATTTCCCGTATTTCCTGTACTTCCTATATAAAATCCGTTATTTATGGGAAGAAGTACACTTCCGTTAATATTTTGCCATCCGTTAAAAGTATTCGCCCCTCTTGTGGCAAATTCAACCCATGGTGTGTTTCTGCCTGATAAATCTGCACCTGCCATTATTTTCCGAAAGAATACACGGTCATTTTCCGTAAAGTCGGAAGCTATTTGAAATTGATTGTTAGAATTTGAATCGTCAGACCGCATTGCAAATAAATAATTGTATAGGTATGTACCGGGATAACCGGCTTGCGAACTGCCTGTAGTATAGATCCCTGTTTTTATAGGTACATTAAAATTAGAAATTATTACAGCTTTACCGTCACCGATTTGTTGTCCTTGTAATGTAAGACATCCCATGAATGGTACAATAAATAAAAATAATTTTTTCATAATAGTTATTCGTTAATTAAGTTAATACATTAATAAGTTTACTTTTTTGATTCTTTTGCGCAGAAAAAATCCGTGTTCAAAAATATAGGAATAATCTGAGATAAACAGCATCAAAAAAGTGGTAAAAGGCGATATTTTTTCGTATTTATTCCATTGAATATTAGATGTTTGTTTTTTGATGATAAAATTTATACATAAAATGTATTATATTTGTTGCAAAATGATAAGAAACATGAACGAAGAAATCGTCGGAAAAATAAAGAGACTTCGCATTGCTAAAGGGTTAAATCAGTCTTTTGTCGCTGACCGGTTGAATATTACACGTTCGGCTTATCAAAAATTAGAATCGGGCGAGAGTTATGCCTGGGCTAAATATTTGGATAAATTAATGGATGTTTTGAAAATTACGCCGAAAGAATTTTTCAGCGACATCGGTCATAAGATTATTCACCAAAATAATTTTAAGGAAAGTGCTGTCGGATATGTTGAAACATTGTATCAGGAAAATCGTGAGATTTACGAAAAACTTCTTGCTTCAAAAGATGAACAAATTACTTTCCTGAAAAATCTCTTAGATAAGAATATAGAAATAGGATAAACTATTTAGGTTGTGCATTTGGAATTGTATATTTTTGTGAATAAATCCCAAAACACCGAAAACTTTTACGGTTCTTTTGTTAAAATGGTTATCTTCGTCGATCGTCGATTTTAAAGAGGCGGGCGATTCGCTTGATTTCATCCTTTTCGGATTGCTTAATGATTTGATAAATACTCGGTTAAACAAAAGAATATGCATTTAAAACATCTTTTTCTCCTATCTTTTTTTCTTTTGTCTTTTTCCGTTTTTTCGGTAAAAGGTCAGATAATTGCAGACGCCGACAGGAATAACGTCAACTTAAATTTGGTGATGCTTGAGGACAAAAAACAGTCGGAGAGTGTCATGATGACCGATTCTTTGTTGAACTTTGCATCCGGTTATTTGAATACTCCGTACCGGATAGGAGCAAACGGAACAAGCTGTTTCGATTGTTCGGGCTTTTCTTCTTATGTCTATAAAAACTTCGGATATGCATTGGTTCGCACGGCTGCGGGACAAGCGCAAGTAAACGGAATGAAGGTGGATAAAAATTCTGTACAAAGAGGAGATTTGGTGTTTTTTAAAGGACGGGATGCCAAACAAAACCGGGTCGGACATGTAGGCATTATTTACGAAGTCTTTCCCGACGGTACATTTTCCTTTATTCATGCTTCTTGCAAACGGGGCGTAACGATCAATAAAATTACGGACGATTATTATTCTTCCCGCTATGTAACAGCCAAAAGAATTTTTGAGGGTGATGACGATCGGATTCAAATAACGGATCGTTCTTGCTCCACCTCAGATCATCCTGAAAAAATCTATTCTTCAGGGAAAAAGAAAAAACAATCATCGGGCAGAAGTCAAAAAACTTCCCGACAGGCAAAGGGCTAATGTCGCGTCAAGAATGAGGAAGGGCTAAAATGTCCGCCTCATATTTTTTGAACGCAAAGGTACAAAGCCACGAAGAAAGAATTAATCTTAGCGTCTTAGCGTTAAAAAAATAATGATTATCGGATGTTATGCCTACTTATCCTCACAGGTGGGGTATAAAAATGTAATATTCGTTTTTTTGAAAGTTACATGCTAAAAAATATTGCTTA
>JGI24699J35502_11134022_pt1 | contig 24829 bp, 24 predicted proteins | sample TergutMp193P4_FD_35502 | JGI IMG/M metagenome (IMG submission 35502)
GAAAACATTTTGTCCCTGACGGGCCGGGGGGTGAAGGGGTGGTGCTTTTCTACCGATATGTTGTCCCCGGCGGGACAAAAAGAACGAATATTTTTTTTGAAACATTGACACATTTTTTACATTCAACCAGTGGAAATATCCGGGTATAACATCCGATAATCATATATTATAAATTCTTAAAAGATAAAAATTAAAAGATAAATGAAGTGCAAAAAGACGATTTTAATGTTGCTTTTACCTTTTGTCTTTTACTTTTTGCCTTTTATTTTTTTGATGTCTTGTTCCGGAGAACCGAAGGAGGAAATTGTTGAAGTTCCGAATATCGACAGTTTGCCGCGAATGACCACCACGGTCATCACGTCTTTGATTTCGGATTCCGGCGTTATGCGTTACCGTATAAAAACGCCGGAATGGTTGATCTTCGATAAAACCAAACAGCCGTATTGGTATTTTCCGAAAGGTCTCGATGTCGAGAAATTCAATTTGACATTGCATGTCGATGCCCGGATAAAATGCGATACCGCTTATTTTTATGAACGCAAACAATTGTGGAAATTGATCGGAAAAGTTCATCTGGAAAATTTACAGGGAGAAAAATTCGATACCGAATTATTATATTGGGATCAGAGGACGGAGAAAATATATTCGGATAAATTTATTCATATCGAGCAAAAAGAACGGATTATTACGGGATTGGGTTTTGATTCGAATCAATCGATGACCGTTTATACCATCAGAAAGCCGCAGGGAATTTTCCCCGTCGAAGCAGGCATTCGCACGCCGTCGCCCGATTCATTGTCTCCCGAAAAAGATACTGTTCAACTGAATAACAAAATGCCGTAATGGAACCGGTAAATATCGTCATTGGTGTTTCGTTGTTGTTCTATGCCTTTTTTTCGGGGATGGAAGTCGCATTTGTGTCTGCCGGGCGGTTTCATTTTTTGCATGAAGACAAACAACCCGGATTTTTAGATTCCGTTCTTAAAATCTTTTATGAAAAACCGACCCGTTTTATTTATACCCTGTTGGTCGGAAATATCCTGTCTTTGATTGTTTACGGCATATTGACGACCCGGGAATTGTCTTCTATCATGGATCATGTCGCGTTTGTCGTTCTTTTTCAAATCGTTGTTACGGGATCCGTCCTTTTTATCGCGACATTTATTTCCAAACTTTTTTTCCGGATCAATCCCGATTTATCGATCCGGATATTTGCGATTCCGGCCCTGATCTTTTATTATTTGTTTTATCCGGTCGTCACTGTTTTTGCCGGGCTTTCCTATTTATTGTTCAAAATTTTAAAAACAGACATCAGGAAAGAATATTACCGAAGCGATTCGGGAAGGGGTTTTCTGGATTATTTCATTCAACACAGCATAGACGAATTATCCGAAGATTCGGAAATGGAGACGGAAGTCAAACTTTTTCAGAATGCATTGGATTTTTCGACAATAAAGCTTCGGAATTGTATTGTGCCCCGTACGGAAATTGTGGCGGTTGACATGACCGAATCCATCGAAACCTTGAAAGCCCTTTTCGTTGAAACGGGATTGTCCAAAATCATTGTTTGCAACGATGATATTGATAATATCGTCGGATATATCCATTCCTCGGAAATGTTCAATACGTCCGGAAATTGGACCGAATCCGTCAATCAGATTCCGATCGTTCCCGATACCATGGCCGCGCATAAATTGATGAATATTCTGATGCAGGGAAAAAAATCCATCGCGGTGGTGGTGGATGAGTTCGGCGGTACGGCAGGAATTGTGACGCTCGAAGATCTGGTGGAAGAAATATTCGGAGATATTGAAGATGAGCATGATCCCCAATCGTATCTGGCCAAAAAGATAAGGAAAAATGAATATATTTTTGCCGGTCGGAACGAAGTCAATAAAATCAACGAACAATTTGATTTGGATTTGCCCGAATCCGACGAATACATCACCGTGGCAGGGCTTATTTTGGAACATTACCAAAAATTTCCCAAATTAAACGAAGAAATTCAAATCGGAAAATACCTGTTTAAAGTCGTCCGACTGACCTCTACCAAAATCGACCTGGTAAAAATGACCGTACCCGAATAAGATGCGCAATTAAAACCTCGTTTCGCACTTTGCGGCAGCTAAGTACACGGCAGCATTTAATTGTCTACGCATTTTAAACGCGAAGATGCAAAGACACTAAAATCACAAAGAATTTAAAAACTTCGCGTCTTTTCGTCTTTGCGGCATAGCGTTTAAAATAGACCGGTTTGCGGCATACTTATCCCCCACACTCGTGCCGATTCCGATCAATCGGAATAAATAGTGCAATCGGTGCGTGGTTGATAACTATGGTTTACAAAACAGCGCGAGCATCTTGCTCCGATTTCGGGATTAATTTTTATTCATTTTATAATCAAAAGTTTAATACTGATTAAAAACCCTTATTCTCAAAAGATTCCCTTAACAGCCCGGGGATTCATCAGTACATCTTATCCTTATCCGCTTATTTCCGGGGGTTTGTTTTATTATCATATATAGTCCTGAAAATAAGGGAATAAGGGTGGAGTTAATTCATGCCATATCGACTACGAAGGTAGCTTTTAAAGAATAAGTTTTTTATCTGATTATAATTCAAATAGATCTGTTCTTTATCCTGTCTCGGCGGACATGTTGTCCCCCGCGACAGGATGATGAACTGCCGTTTATTTTGGATTCTTTATCATTTCCTGCCTGTTGTCATGCTTTTTTATTTTCGAGTAATTTCTCTTCCAAAGAGGCAATTTGTGCATCTTTTTCCCGGATAATACGCTCATAAAGTTCGATTAATTTTTCAGACACAACATTTAAAGTACTGTTAATCATATAACCACTGTTGCCGCCGTTGTTTTCATCTGTGTGAAAATTCAGTTTATCATCTGAAAACAAATAGGAGATCGGAATTTGAAAGTAATCCGATATTCTTTTTAAAATTTCAGAATCAGGATTAGTAGCCCCCGCTTCATAATTTGATACCGAAGATTGTGAGATATTCAAATCACAAGCCAATTGTTCCTGCGAAAGGCCTTTTTGTTTACGCAATTCTGAAAGTTTTTTACCGAATGATTCCATAACGATTCTGACTTTTTTAATATGTTTTCGGCAAAGATATTATATTTTTGGTGATAATACTATGGAATCATTGCTTTTATAAATAAAAAATAGCATATATAATTGATTATATGTTATATAAAATTAAACTGTTTGCATTTTAGAATATTAAATAAATGGTAAGAATATTTTTGATTTGGTTGTTTCAGTAAAGTATTATCAGGAATTTTGTCTACAAATCCTATTGTTAAAACTATGAATAGATATTTGCCAAATTCCGGGTCATGCGTAATGTAGGAAAAAATGTTTTCGGTACTTTTCTTAGTCTGCTTAAAGTAAAGCATACGCATCAATTCTCCGACAAATACTTCAACGAACACCCGCACAAATACAATTTGTTCGGTATTTCCAAGATGTTGTCGGATTATGGCGTAAGAAACGCGGGTACCCGGATCAAAAATAAAGAACGAGACCTTTTCAACATCGAAACGCCGTTTATCGCCCATTTCGGGAGCGAATTTGTCGTAGTATGTAAAATAAAACAAGACAAGGTTCATTATTTTTGGAACGGTAAAAAAATTGTTCTTTCCGTTTCTTCATTTATTGAAGCATGGTCGGGGGTTGTTTTATTGGCCGAAACCTCTCCGGATTCTATTGAACCGGATTATAAAGCGCATAAAAGAGAAGAAGTATTCGGGTCGGCTCAAAAAACTTTGCTGTTTGCGGCAATCGGATTAGTTCTTTTATTTGCATCCATAAATAATGCACTGTTCCGGAATATCGGGTTAACCCTGTTGTCATTCCTCAATCTCGCAGGCGTTTATGTCGGTTATTTGCTGGTGTTGAAGCAAATGCATGTTCAAAGCCGGTACGTCGATAAGATATGTACATTATTCAGTAAAAGCGATTGCAACAATGTGTTGGAATCGGATGCGGCGAAATTCCGGGGTGTTTTCGGCTGGAGTGAAATCGGCTTGGGATATTTCACGGCCAATGTGTTGATGATTGTATTTTTGCCGCAATTTGTTTCATACATGGCTTTGATTAACTGTTGCACTTTACCATACGCTTTTTGGAGCGTTTGGTATCAAAAAACAAAAGCCCGGCAATGGTGTCCGTTGTGTCTGATGGTGCAGGTGTTGCTGTGGGGTATTTTTGCGGTTGATTTGTTTTTCGGGCTGATACAAATTCCTTCGTTTGAGCGGGATGTTTTGTTTGAAATTACCTTAATTGTTTGTATTTATGTTGTTTGCATATTATTTTTCAATTTACTGATTCCGAAGTTGGGCAAAGGAAAGCAACTGTCGGAACTGAACCGGGAAATCAATTCATTGAAAGCCGATGAAAATGTGTTTATCTCTTTGTGGAAGCAGCAACCGAAATATGAAGTGAGTAAAGCCGATTCGCAAATTCTTTTCGGGAACCCGGAAGCACTATTATGTATCAGCATTTTGACCAATCCGTTTTGCAACCCCTGCGCCAAAATGCACAAACGGGTGGAGCAATTTTTAAAGGAGACCGACAATAAAGTGTGTATCCAATATCTTTTTTCGTCTTTCGGCCCCGATTTGGATTTTGCCGGTAAATATTTGATTGCGGCCCGGTTGGAAAAAGAACAGTCCGAATTTGAGCGCATCATTGCCGACTGGTTCGAAAAAGGCCCCCCGATGCGGGAAGCGTTTTTTGCCGGTTTACAATTGGATGTGACAAATCCCGCCGTGGAAGCCGAATTTCAAAAACACGAAGCATGGAAAGCAAAAACGCAATTGCAGGCAACACCTACGATTCTGGTAAACGGTCGGCAGTTGCCCGGCAATTACAAAATCGAAGATTTGCGCTATTTTACTGGTTTGGAAATCAACGTTGATTAAACCGCAGCCGGAGGTAGTAAGGCTGCGGGGCAGTAGATTCAGCGATTTATTGCTAATAAACACTACGAATGTTTGAAATTTTAATTATTTTTGTATCATGAAGAAAATTAGTTTGAACGGGATTACGGAAATCCTGAGTGAAAAGGAATTGAAGAATGTGATGGGTGGCAGTGCCTCCAACTGTCCCGGAGAGTGTTCTGGAAACCCCTGTTCGACCTCATATGGAAGGAATGGCAAGTGCACTATGACAGTCGGTACATGTTGGTGCAGAGAAGGTTAGATTAATTGTTTAGAAGATGCTCTCATTTTATAGGATGTGAGCATCTTCTAATGTTTATTTTTTTAATCTGCTTTATCCGGAAAATATTTTGTGTTCGATGTTCAATAAATCACATATTAATCATCAGATAATGATAACCATGCAAAAAAGAAAATTAATTTTATTGATAATGGCCATATCTTTTTCTTTTGCATTTTATTCGCAGGAAAGAGATACAAATGTTATTTGTCTGAACTTTGGAACAAACAAATACGAGGAAGTAAAATTAAGAATCAGATGTGAAGGCGACAGTGTATTTTATTTTTCCGGCTTGTTAAAGGACGATTCGTGGATGTTGGAGTATCCGCGCCGTTTATATGAAAAATGTGAATGCTTTCAAATTGATATACCCACTTATATCGACACAATCCGGCGGAGTATCTGTTTCAAGCAAATCGTCGACAACGATACGTTAAGAGCGCCGCAGTTTATGTTTGACAATATTGATACAGTTGTGATTAATGCCGGCCTGAAAATGAAAACAGATACGTTTCCGAATATCCCTGCATTGGATAGTGTGAATAACAAGATATTTTTTGAAACTATACTTAGTGATGTTTATTTTTTGAACAATATCACCGACAAAGAATATTTATCGTCCGTTGAATTGGCTGCCAACGGGTATTTTATTATGACGGAAGCTGATACTGCGCAAACGCATTATGATAACAGAATTAACCGGTATGCGGAAACCGTGCGGAAATATCCCGATTCCCAATCATTGATCGCCATGTTGAATGGCTTGAAAAATCAATATGATACGAAAGAAGATGTGCAAAAGATATTTGATAATTTTTCCGGCAAGCAAAAGCAATCCTATTTCGGCATAAAAATCCGGGAGTTTTTGTCTGATGTTTATTTTAAAAACATGTTGTTGCCTGTGTGGGATACCGGGAATCCGGAACCGGTGATAAAAGATTTTTCAAAGATAAATTTGGTTATATTTTCTGCATCGTGGTGTAAACACTGTATTGCCGAAATACCGGTTTTGAAAAAAATTGCCGGAGAATTAAGCGATAAAGTTGCGATGGTCTACATTTCAATGGACGATACCACTACGGTTGATGCATGGAAAAAGTTGATGATCAACAAGGAAATCACTTGGCGGAGCGTGTTGGCTGCCGGTAATTTGGAAGAAATCAACAAACAATTTTTTAATCCCGGTCTGCCATCGGTATTAATGGTTTATCCTGACGGTAAATATGAAAAAATTGAAGTGCGATCCGATGCAGGACTTAAAAAATTGTATGAAATTGCGGGAGTTCAATAGTATAAATTTCAAAGCGAACGCAAATTTTATGTAAATATGAAACTGATAAAAATATGTTTATTTATCGTTTCTTTAGGTAATTTTCATTGATATTCCTCATATTTTTTTCATTCTTGTCGCTATAATTCGCCTGTTGATTTTCTTATTAATAGCGAAGGAAATCTTCCGCGGAACATTTTGCAATGATTAAAAATAACGTAATTGCAGACAGTGAATCAGTTGGTTATTGTAATAAACACTACAAACGATTAAATTTTACTGACAATCAGATTATTATGAACATTTGAATAAAATTCTAATAATCAACACCTGCATTTTTAAATGTTATCATGGGTAGTCATCAAATTTTTTTAGACGATGAACTTTATTCAAACATTATACATCAATCCCGGTAAAGACCCTTTCCGGGATTCTTTCGGTTGGGCGGCACCCGAATATCACTTGATGAGTTGGGCGCTCAGTTGCTTACAATTACATAAAATATACGGAACCGTAACCTTATTTGCAAACAGCCCGGCAACTCATTTATTGGTTGACATGCTGCAACTTCCTTACACGGAAGTATGTCTTACACACGATAAACTAACATTGATCCATCCCGACTTATGGGCTTTACCCAAGATTTACACTTATTCGCTGCAGGAGCAACCCTTCCTTCATATTGATGGAGATGTGTTTATTTTTAAATCATTAGAAATCGGATTGTTAAAAGGAGAGCTTATCGCTCAGAATGTGGAAGTGGCAACCGATAATTACTATATTCTCACACAAAAAGAATTGATGCGTCATTTTATCTTTTTTCCGCCATGCGTGAAAAAAGATTTTGAGAGCGAAAATCCTTTTCAAGCGATCAATGCAGGCATCTTAGGCGGTAGTAATGTGTCGTTTATTCGTAATTATGCGGCTTTGGCATTTGAATATATTCACAAAAACGCAAATCAACTAAAACATATTAATGTTAATAGTTTTAATATTTTTTTCGAGCAGCATTTGTTTTACACTTTGGCAAAGGAAAAAAATATCCCCGTCAATATTTTGTTTGAAGGAATTGTGAACGATAACGGATATAAATATTTGGGTGATTTTCACGATGTTCCTTTTAACAGAAGCTATTTACATCTTTTGGGACATTTTAAAAGAGATGAATTTACCGGTATTCGAATGGCTGCAAAGTTGAAAGAATTATATCCTGATTATTATGAGCGAATTATTACTTTATTTCACAAAAAGAATCTTCGGTTAAGTCCCTGTGGCTTTAAAAACGAAATGAATTCATCGAAAAGGAAAATCAATGAACAAAACAATTCGCATTTGCAACTTTTAAAATTTATTGCGGATAATTGTCCTTCGGAAATTGAAAAAGAATTATTTCAAAGTGATTTTGAAGCATTTTACCGACAATTAATACCTCTTTTAAAAAACAACGCTACAGAATATTTATATGAAAGAGATTTATGTGCACAACATTGGTATTGTGATTTGTTTGCCGATACCTCTACTATTTTAAATCAAAGTATTATTCGCAGCCGAGAAACGGAAGTGATAGAATCTTCATTCAATTGGGCGGGATTATTTAATAAACACTATCGAGTAGGGTCTGAATACTATACTGATTTACAAATAAATAAAGGACGCTTTTTTAATTTAATCATACATGAAATCTCTGATAACGGATTTTCACTTTACGATATTGATGAATTGGATAACGCGATACTTTTACTTTTATCCGAACCATCATCCATTACTGAAATTCTAATGAAAATGCAAACGTATTTTGAGGACGATGTGTTGCAAAATCATTACGAAACATATAAAAATCTAATTCTTACGTCAATAAAACAATTGGTGATAAAAAAAGCAATACAACCATTTATATCTTGAATCCGAACAATTTACCCTTTTACCTTAGGAGACAGGGGGAGTCAAAACAAAATAAAAAAACGACATGAAAACCGACATACAATCAAAAAAGATAGCGTTTTGCATTACTTGCATGAATCGCGTATATCACTTACAACAAACGCTGGAGAAAAATATCTTGGATAATTACTTGCCGGAAGGCGTAGAATTTGTGTTACTGGATTACAATTCCAAAGACGGTTTGGAACAATGGATACGGCAAAATATGCAGTCGTATATCGACACCGGCATCTTGGTGTATTACAAAACATGCGAACCTGAACATTATTTACGGAGCCACAGTCGTAATATGGCTTTTCGCTTGGCAAGCGCTGAAATTCTGTGTAATCTGGATGCCGATAATTTTTTGGGAGAAGGTTTTGCTTCGTTTATGATAAAGGAATTTAAAACAAACGATCATATCTTTTATACGAGCAATGCTGCCGGCGGGGATATCGTCGGCAGAGTATGCGTGAGAAAAGAAGATTTTCCGGCAGTAAAAGGATATAACGAGGCACTTCAAGGCTATGGATTTGAAGATTCGGACTTGTTTACTCGTCTTGAACGATCTGGCTTGATTCATAAACGGTTTGATAATCCCGGGTTTTATCACTGTGTCCGGCATCCGAATGAAGACCGTGTTAAAGACGAATTTATGGCAAAAAACACGGAAAAAATGTATATTTCCTATATTAATCCTTATGCATCCAACATTTTGCTGTTATACAAAGATTTTTCATTTGTACAATATACGATTATTGATAATATGCATTTAAATTTATATGCCGATTCTTTGGGGAATGAAAATCACTTTTTTGATGAAAAAAGGCAAATCATTCTCGGAAAAGATTTTCATCGAGGAACTTGGCACGTGCATAATAACAAAACAACCCTTACTCAATCTGGAAAAACGACTATTTTTGATAATGAAACTTCAGAGTTTCCGTATCAGAATTGTATCTATTACGCCGTAACAGACTATGAACTTCAGACTGAAATCATACTGATCCTTACTTTTGCGATCAACTTTCAACGGGTGAAACAACAGAGTAAAGATAAATCAGTCAACGAACATGGATTCGGTAAAGGTTCTGTATTTAAAAATTTTCAATCGGATAAATCCATTATTTTATCATGACAGATTCAACCATTCATATCTTTCAAAATAAAGCGTGGTATTTCCTTTCCATTTATTATTCTCGCGATAAATGGCCGGAACTTATATCTCAAATCGAGCAATTTTGTAACGATCGGCAAGAACAATTCAGCGATTGTCTGATTTCTCTGTCGGAGGAAAGAGGAGAACATATTCGGATGGCGTTGAGTTCTTTAGATTGTATCGGGGATTATCAACCTGAAATTACCGCTTTTTTCCGGTCATATTTGAAGGTAAATCCCTCTTTTTCCATACAACCTGTTCTTTACGGAAAAACTATTTGGTGCAATTATCCCAATAATACGTTGGTGTGGAATCGATTCAGACTTTGGGATCATACGGATCGGTATATCCGTCTTCATCAAGATACATTTCAATTGGTTTTAAAACTGTTGGAAAATGATCATTCTTCCGATAACATTTTTTCATTGGGTATCTATTTATTTACAAAAGGATTATCATGCATCGACGACAATGAACGAATGGATGCCTTATCCCGGGCACTTTGCGAAATCTCAAATGAGTTTGCACCCTTCAATTATAGCAATACCGCCAAAGAACTCATGAACAAATTAGATCTCCGGGAAGTGGATGAAGCTATTGAATTATATTTGAATGAGGATGAAAACAGCTATTCTTCGGAACTAATAAATTGGTTGGATAAGTCAAAAGCCGGAGTGAAGTTTTATGGTTACAGATATTTTTGTTCTCTTATTTGTCAAATAATAGGATTGACAGGATTACGGCAAATCATGATATTAGAACTGATGGATATGTGGTACAATCGCACATACAACGAATGAACTTTCCCTTTTACCGCCAATTAGACGCCATGGACTGTGGCCCGACGTGCTTGCGCATGATTGCCGAATACTATGGCCGCAGCATTCCACTGGATTATTTGCGCGAAAAGTCGCAATACGGTAGAGCAGGCGTATCGTTGCTGGGTATTGCAGAGGCTGCGGAGAGCATCGGGATGAAAGCGGTCGGGGCTAAACTCACGATGGAACAATTGATCAACGATGCTCCTGTGCCGGCTATTATCCATTGGAAGCAGTCGCATTTTGTGGTGTTGTACAAGGTACCCTCCGGCTCCTTCAAAGGAGGAGGATTGTTTTCGCCCTTCGGGGGGATTAAGGGGAGCTTCCATATTGCCGATCCCGCCGTCGGATTGATAACATTATCCCGGGAAGAGTTCGAAAAACATTGGGTATCTACCACCGAAAAAGATACGGGAAAAGGAATTGCCCTTTTGTTGGAACCGACTCCCCGCTTCAAAACGATGGATTTTCTTTCGGGAGAAGAAGAAAAACCGTCCACTCTTAACCGGAGTTTTCTGTTCAGCTATTTGTATGAAAACAAGTCGTTTATTTTTCAACTCTTTGTCGGTATTCTTATCGGCAGCATGCTGCAACTGATATTTCCCTATCTTACCCAAAGCATTGTGGATACAGGTATCAATACCCGGAATCTTAATTTTATTCAAATCGTGTTGGCAGCTCAATTGATGCTGCTTTTTTCCCAAACCGTTGTGGATTTTATCCGAAGTCGCATTCTGCTTTATGTCAGTACACGAATTAATCTTTCTTTTTTGTCGGGATTCTGGACAAAGTTATTGCGGCTTCCCATGCAGTTTTTCGACAGCAGGCATCCGGGCGATATTATCCAACGGGTGGGCGATCACCATCGGATTGAAAGTTTTTTGACCGGTGCATCCCTTGATACATTTTTCAGTTTTATTACTCTTATTCTTTTTTCGGTTATTCTGCTGAATTACAATGGGGCTGTTTTTGTCATTTTTGCCATCGGCAGTTTGTTATATGTGCTGTGGGTACAAATTTTTCTCAAATACAGGAGACAATTGGATTATAAAAGTTTCGATATTTCCTCTCGCGAAAACAACGCCATCATGCAATTGATATACGGGATGCAGGAGATAAAGCTCAACAATGCGGAAAATACCTACCGGTGGGCTTGGGAAGGACTTCAGGCGCGTCTGTTCAAATTGAGTTTTACCCGTCTGTCGTTAAGCCAGTATCAACAAATAGGCGCTTTTTTCATCAATCAAGGAAAGAATATTTTAATCACCTTTATTGTAGCCGGTCTGGTTATCGACGGCAAACTCACCCTGGGTGCAATGCTTGCCATTCAATACATCATCGGGCAGCTCAACAGCCCGATAGAACAGTTTATCAGCTTTACCCGGGAAGCGCAGGATGCCAAAATCAGTTTGGAGCGTTTGAACGATATTCATTCATTGGAAGATGAAGAACCCTTACATAAGCAGTTCAATCATTATTTACCGAAACAACAGGACATTCATATCAAAAATCTTTCGTTTACCTATCCGGGAGCGGGCAATGAACCGGTATTGAAAAACATTTGTGTCGTGATTCCCGAAGGGAAAGTAACAGCCGTCGTGGGAACGAGCGGCAGCGGTAAAACCACATTGGTAAAACTGTTGTTACGGTTTTATGATTTATATAAAGGAGATATTTATATCGGCAGTGCTAATTTCAAGACCATCAGTCCCAAATTCTGGCGGAGCGTGAGCGGAAGCGTGATGCAGGAGAGCTTTATTTTCAATGCGACGATTCAAAAAAACATAACCGTTACCGAAGAACAAGTCGATACGGAACGATTAGTCAAAGCATGTGAAACGGCAAATATTTTGTCGTTTATCGAATCTTTGCCTTTGGGTTTTTATACCCGGTTGGGGGCAGAGGGAACGGGAATCAGCGGAGGACAAAAACAGCGGATTGCCATTGCAAGGGCAGTGTATAAGAATCCGAAGTTTCTTTTTTTCGACGAGGCCACCAATTCCTTGGATGCAGGCAATGAGAAAGTCATTTTGGAAAATCTGCAACGATTTTTTGAAGGAAAAACAGTCGTTGTGGTAGCACATCGGTTAAGTACGGTGAAAAATGCCGATAATATTCTGATGATGGACAGCGGAGAAATCGTAGAAGAGGGAACGCATGCGGAGCTTATTGCCTTGAAAGGGAAATATTATGAACTGGTAAAAAATCAATTGGAACTTGGAAACTAACCCATGATTTTGTGGGATCTTCAAGATTGGCATGATTAATTTAATGATTATCGGATATTGCACCTATCTATCTCCCAAATGGGATGTAAAAATGTACTATTCGTTTTTTTGTCCCGCCGGGGACAACATATTGGTAGAAAGGAGAATTTCGCCGGAGACCAAAGTTCCGTCAGGGACGTAATGTGAAGAAGAAAACCTTTTGTCCCCGGCGGGACAAAGGGTGAGGGGATGTGGTGTTTTTCTACCGATATAATGTCCCCGGCGGGACAAAAGAGACGAATATTTTTGAAGCATTGACACATTTTTTACATCTCCCTGCAGGGAGAGCCGGGCATAACATCCGATCATCATTTTAATTTGTAACCTAAAATGAATATTATACAACAAAAAGAAAACAATAAGAAGGATAAAAATTCTGTATTAAAAAACACTTTCGCTGATTATGGCAGTGAAATCGATGAGATTATATCGCATCGTCCGCCATGGGTGATCCGTCGGGGAACGCTCTGTTTTTTCTTCTTTCTGTTGGTCATGGGAGTTCTCTGTTGGTTTATCAACTATCCCGATATTGTCACGGCGCAGGCTGTTTTGACTTCCGTTAATGCGCCCAAGCCGGTCATCACCGGCATCGCCGGCAAGCTGATAAAAATCAATGTACAAGAGAATGACGAGGTCAAACAAAATCAAGTATTGGGATATTTGGAGTCGACAGCCGATCACCAAGAAGTGTTGCGACTGGCAGAGCACCTCGATTCCATGCAACAGTTACTCGACCGGAACCATCCGGAACAAATTGAACGATTCTTCAATCTGTCGGAAAATCAATTGGGAGAGCTTCAAATTCCCTATCAAACTTTTTCACAAGCATTTTTGAATTTTACAAATTATTACTCCACCGGATTTTATTTGCGGAAAAAAAGTATGTTGCTGACCGATAAGAATAATTTGGAAAGGCTTCATGCCAATCTGTTGAGTCAAAAAGAGTTGGAAAAACAGGATATAGAAGTGTCGCAAAAATCATTTAATGCCAACCGGATGTTGAGAGATAAGAACGTGTTGGCGGAGTTGGACTATAACGACGAGAAAAGCAAATGGATCAATAAGCAGATGGGGTTGCCGCAAATTGAAAATGCCATTATCGGCAACGAGTCGGATCAAAATGCAAAACAACAGGAGATTGCCGAATTGGACAATACGATTATGCAGCAAAAAATCATTTTCCGGCAGGCTCTCGGTACCTTAAAAAGTCAAATTGAAGAATGGAAAAAGCAATACCTGTTGATAGCGCCTATAGACGGCAAAGTGACTTTTGTTGCTCTTATTCAGGAAAATCAACAATTGCAAAGCAATCAAACGATATGCTATATTAATCCCGAAAACACTCACTATTTTGTTCAATTGGTTATACCTCAAACCAATTTAGGGAAAGTGGATATCGGGCAGAAGGTGTTATTAAAATTTCCTTCCTATCCTTTTCAGGAATACGGAGCTGTTTACGGAAAAATAGAGTTTATTTCCCATATTGCAGCCGATGCCGGATATTTTGCCAAGGTGGATCTGCAAGACGGATTGAGAACCAATTACGGGAAACAGATCATGTATCGCGACGGGCTGCAGGGCGATGCAGAGATTATCACCAAAGACTTGCGTTTGTTGGAACGGTTTTATTACGATATAATGAAACAGATAAAACGATGAAAAGGAATCACGGAAAAGCAGAGGGTTGCGAAACTTTAAAGCAAATCAGGAATACATGTTGTTAAAAAACGGATTTTTTAACAACGTTATTTTTTACAGATTACGAACGTTATTTTTGAAAATTCCCTCAATAACAGGGATAACCATCACCATCCTTTATCCTTTTAAATGATTATCGGATGTTGTACCCGGCTATCCCCGCAGGTGAGATGTGAAAAATGTTGTTTTCCGTCCCGCCGGGGACAACATATCGGTAGAAAGGAGAATCTCTCCGGCGGCCAAAGTCCCGTCAGGGACGTAATGTGAAGAAGAAAACATTTTGTCCCTGACGGGACAAGGGGTGAAGAGGTGTGGTGTTTTTCTACCGATATAATGTCCCCGGCGGGACAAAAAAAACGAATATTTTTGAAACATTGATACATTTTTGCATTTCCCTGCAGGGAGAGCCGGGCATAACATCCGATAATCATTTTCCTTTATTAATCGGCCGGAAATAAAAGAATAAGGGAGAATGCCGGGAGGACTTTCAAGGCTGCTGAGGGGATTTTCAACAATAAGGAGCAGCCAAACGGAATGCTGTTTCAAAAACTCAATCCGTTACAAGTTATTTATTTTTCATTTCTTAACCGATTTTTATCAATTGATTGTTTTGCAGTTGATATTTGACATTGCTTTCGGGGCAGACGGCTGTTCCCGAATCGTCGAATTGTAATTTGTGTCCGTACTCGCTGACCCAACCGGTTTGTTTTGCCGGATTTCCCGTCCAAAGCGAGTAGGGAGGAACATTTTTGGTGACAACGGCGCCGGCTCCGATCAACGCATATTCTCCGATGTCGTTTCCGCAGATAATGGTGGCATTGGCTCCGATGCTTGCCCCTTTGCCGATTCGTGTTTTTTTAAATTCGCTTTTCCGGTTGATGAAACTTCTCGGATTGACAACGTTCGTAAAAACGCAGGAGGGACCGAGAAATACATCGTCTTCACACGTTACGCCCGTGTAAATCGATACATTGTTTTGCACTTTTACGTTGTTGCCCAAAACGACATCGGGCGAAACCACCACGTTTTGCCCGATGTTACAGTTTTTTCCGATCGTACAACCCGACATGATATGAGAAAAATGCCAGATGTGCGAGCCTTCGCCGATTCGACAGCCTTCGTCGATTATGGCTGTGGGGTGTGCAACATATTCATTCATTTTAACGCCCTGCGTACATCTGTTCGTAATAGTTGATATAATCTCCGCCGGTGATTTCTTCCACCCATTGCTGATGATTCAAATACCATTCGATGGTTTTCACGATTCCGTTTTCGAATTTTGTTTCAGGCGTCCAGCCCAATTCGCGGGTTATTTTGGCCGGATCGATGGCATATCGTTGATCATGTCCGAGACGATCTTTTACGAAAGTGATGAGGTCATTGTTGATCCATTCGATGTCGATTTCCCCGTTCGGCAACAGTTCTTTTTTCTTGAGGACTTTCCGGTATCCGGGGTTTTCTTTCATTAAACGGTAAATAGTCGCAATCGTGAGTTTAACGATGTCGATGTTTTTCTTTTCGTTGTGTCCGCCGACATTGTAAACTTCGCCGTTTCTCCCGCCGCTGATCACGTTATCAATCGCTTTGCAATGATCTTCCACATACAACCAGTCGCGAATGTTGCTGCCGTCTCCGTAAACCGGAAGCGGTTTTCCTTCCAAAATATTTTTAATGATCAACGGAATGAGCTTTTCCGGGAAATGGTAAGGCCCGTAATTGTTGGAACAACGAGTGATGGTTACCGGCATTTTATAGGTTTCGGCATAAGCGGCGACAATCATGTCGGCGGCAGCTTTTGACGCGCTGTAAGGACTTCGGGGATCGAGAGGCGTTTTTTCGGTGAAATACCCCGATTCGCCCAAACTTCCGTAAACTTCGTCCGTCGATACCTGATGAAACCGGACGCCTTCTTTCCAAATCGGATATCCGTTTTCGTTTTTACCGGTGGTCCAGTATTTTTTGGCGGTGTCCAACAAATTTTGAGTTCCCAGAATATTGGTTTGCAAAAAGAGTTGCGGATTTTCGATGCTCCGATCGACATGACTTTCCGCGGCAAAATTGACGACGTAATCAAACCGGTGTTTTTTAAATAATCGGTCGGTTAATCCGGCATCGCAAATGTCTCCCTTTACAAATTCGCAACGGGAATTATCCAAATCTTCGGCAATGGTGCCTAAATTTCCGGCATAAGTGAGGGCATCCAATATCACGATGTTAACCTCGTCATGTTTGGTCAGCATGTATTTTACGAAATTCGCTCCGATAAATCCGGCCCCGCCGGTCACTAAATATACTTTCATGGGTTATGTTGTAAGTAAATGAAATGTGATTGATAAAATATAAATGATCAAATCCGGGTTCAGTCTTTCGCAAGCAAATCCAAAAGATATTTGCCGTAAGCCGTTTTTTCCGATGCCTTTCCGAGACGCCGCATTTGCTCGTCGGATATCCATCGATTACGCCACGCAATTTCTTCGATGCACGAAATATAAAATCCCTGACGTTTTTGAATGGTTCCGACAAAATTTGACGCTTCGAGCAAGCTGTCGCAATTGCCGGTGTCGAGCCACGCAAACCCTCGTCCGAAAAGTTCCACCCGCAACGTTTGTTCTTGCAGATACAATTTGTTTAAATCCGTGATTTCGAGTTCGCCCCTTTTCGACGGTTTTAACTGACGAGCTTTTTCAACAACGGTATGATCGTAAAAATACAGCCCCGGTACGGCATAATTGGATTTCGGGTATTCGGGTTTTTCTTCCAGCCCCAACACCTTGCCGTTTTTGTCAAATTCAACCACTCCGTATTCACGGGGATCTTTCACATAATATCCGAAAATACAGGCGCCTTTTCGGATGTCGGCCGCTTTTTTCAACATGTGCGAAAATCCTTGTCCGTAAAACATGTTGTCGCCGAGAATCAGGCATCCGGATTCGCCGTTTAAGAAATCGGCGCCCAAAATAAACGCCTCGGCCAATCCGTTCGGTTTTTCCTGTACCACATATTCAAATTGCATTCCGAGTTCTTCTCCCGAGCCGAGCAATTGTTTGAACACCGGCAAATCTCCGGGGGTGGAAATAATTAAAATTTCCCGTATTCCCGACAACATCAGGGTCGAGAGCGGATAATAAATCATCGGTTTGTCATATACCGGCATGATTTGTTTGGAAATTGCTTTTGACAGCGGATAAAGGCGTGTAGCTCTTCCTCCGGCAAGAATGATTCCTTTCATTTTAATTTAACCTTAAAATATTTTGACGCAAAGATAATAAATTCTTCAGATTATAAATGTTCACGCTCCGGTTCTGATTTTATTCGGCCGGACAAGGAGAGAAGGCTTTTTGAAAAAAAGAGCGAAAGACGGGGTTCGAACCCGCGACCCCGACCTTGGGAAGGTCGTGCTCTACCGACTGAGCTACTTTCGCAAAATACGGTTACAAATGTACAAAATATAATTTATAATCGGATGATTTATGTTCTGCAATTTTCGGATATTGATGAAGTTTGTCCGAAGAGGGACTTGCATTATGAGAATAAATAACCGGATGACCGGGTAACCGAATAACAGAATAATGTGAAAAGGAGTGAAGTAAAAAGTGTGATACGCTGCTTCTTGGTTATTTTTTGTTAATAAATGATTCCCGGTAACCCGATAAATAAACAATTAGTTTTAGATTTGCCATATAATTCTAAATAGAATGGTGTCCTGATATTATTAAGATATTTTTATTTCAATTATTAATTATTAACATACTAAAACAAGTAAAAAATGAAGAAAATTTTCAATGTGTTGTTAGTTTCAGGATTATTGTTTGCTTTTGCCTCTTGTGGAAATAAATCCGGTCAATCCGAGAGTGACATGGAAAAAGCGAAAGAAACCATAGAAAATGCTGCGGATAAAACATCCGATGAAATGGAAGAAGTAGCAAATAAGGTGGAAGAAGGAGCGAATAAAGTTGAAGAGGGTGTGAAGAAAACGGTGGAAACAAATAAAACGGTGGACGCGAATAAGACGGAAGAAGCGAAAGAAACGGTGAATAAAACGGATGAAGGAACAAATAAAGCGAAAAATGTATTGAGTGATGCGAAAGATTCGGTCAGTAAAAAAGTTGAACAAGTCAGCAAAAGTGCCGGACAGGTTGGTAAACAAATCGGCGGAGATGTCAAAAAAGGCGCTCAAGCCATAAAGACGGAAGCGAAAAAAGCCGTAGATAACGTGAAATGAAAAAGAATTAAAAATAAAAAAATGAAGCTATTTGCTTTTTAAGTATGATGGAAAAAATAGTTTATATTTTGAACGCCAAGTCGCAAAGGCGAAAAGACGCGAAGTTTAAAATCTTTGTGTCTTTGCGTCTTTGCGTCTTCGCGTTTAAAATAATTTAAATTAAATTTTGCCGGGTACTTACTATTTTAAAATTAAACTTAATTAAATTAGAACTATTATGGGATTTATTTGGTCGATTATCATAGGAATCTTAGCCGGATTTATGGCTGGAAAGATTATGAAAGGAAGCGGATTCGGGTTGATCGTTAATCTTATCGTCGGTATTATCGGCGGACTATTAGGCGGGTGGATTTATACAATTCTGGGATTACACGTAAACAGTATTATCGGGAATTTGATCATGTCGATAATCGGTGCCGTTGTTTTGCTTTGGATTATATCTTTCTTCAAAAAAAAGAAGTAGTGTTTTGTAAGATTAAAGAAGAAGTCATTCCGAAAAGTCGATATAAGTAAAAATAACACAGTTTACATAGAAGATTATTTGGAGTATAAAGTTGGAAAAATAAATAAAAAGAATGAAGGAAAAATAAGATAAATGATTCGTTCTTTCGAATTTAAGTGAAAAAAGTGGTTATTTCTTTTTCGAAATAACCACTTTTTTATGGATTTTATAAGATTATCTAAAATTTGGGCATATTCGATTCGGCGTATGTCGATAAGCAATTACGATAGTCGGTTGTATGACAAAAGATAATATATAAGTTAATTTTATCACGTACTTATTTTAAATGATTGGAATATGAGCAAGGCGATTGAAGTTGCCGGATTAAAAAAGAGTTTTCACAATCGGAAAGGAAAACGGATGACGGTTGAAGCGGTGCGCGGAGTTTCGCTTTCGGTTGAAAGCGGAGAGATTTTCGGTTTTTTGGGGCCGAACGGCGCCGGAAAAACCACCACGCTCCGGATGTTGACCACCTTGCTGCCGATTGATGAAGGAAAAGCTGTGGTGGCGGGTTTTGATTTAAAGAAACAACAAAAAGAGGTGCGGCGCAGCATCGGATATGTCGGACAATCGGGCGGGGCGGATCTTGCCGCCACCGGGATGGAAAATCTGATCCTTGCCGGACGGCTTTATGGAATGGGACGCAAAGAGGCGCAAAAACGTGCGGACGAATTGGCCGAACTGTTGGATATTCGCGAATTGTTGCCCCGTTTGACCAAAACATATTCCGGCGGACAAAAACGCCGGTTGGAAGTGGCACTCGGAATGGTGCAAACACCGAAAGTGCTGTTTTTGGATGAACCCACGACCGGACTTGATCCGCAAAATCGTGCCAATTTGTGGGAACAAATCCGGAGGTTGAGGAATGCCGGCACCACCATTTTTTTGACGACTCATTATCTGGATGAAGCGGATATGTTGGCGGATCGTTTGGCCATCATGGATTATGGATTGATTGTCGCGCAGGGGACTCCGAATGAATTGAAGCAGCAGATTTCGAACGATGTGATCCGGATCAAATTAAAAACAGAACAGTTGACCGACGGCGATGCAATCAAAAAGTTGTTGAAAAGTGAACCGTATATTCATGAGATTCGCATGGAAGGCGATTCTATTCATTTGTATGTGGATGACAGCGCAAAAGCCGGGCCGCATGTTTTTGCTCTTTTGGAACGTGGAAACATGGAAATCGACACCATTTCGTTTTCGAGACCTTCGTTGGATGATGTTTTCCTGAAACAAACCGGACGATTGTTGCGGGATACCGGAAAGGGGGGTGTGGCATGAACATGATGTTGGAAACACGGCTGCTTTTTAAGCGTAAAATGTTGGAAACGCTTCGGGAACCGGTATGGATTGTCGCCGGGTTATCGACGCCGTTGCTTTATCTGATTTTGTTCGCTCCTTTGTTGAAAGGACTGAATGCTCAAGCGTTGAACGCCGATCGTGTGATCGACGTTTTTGTTCCCGGCATGCTTGCCTTGTTTGCTTTCGGTACAGGCACCGGCGAAGGTTGGACGGTGGTTTGGGAAGTGCAGAATGGAGTAATCGAACGGCTCCGGGTAACGCCCGCAAGCCGCCTTTCGTTTTTGTTGGGACCTGTTTTGCGCGATATTGTCATGTTTATCGTTCCTTCTTTGATTGTGATTGCGGTATCCACGCTATTCGGGTTTCACGTCCATTTTTCTGGCTTGTTTGTCCTCATGATTTTATTGTCGCTTTTGACGGCGGTCGTCTCCGCCACTTCCATCAGTTTGGGGTTGATCTTGAAAGACAGCGGTTCTTTGGCGGCAGTGGTGACCGGCTTGCAACTTCCGGTCACTTTATTGGCGGGAGTGCTTCTTCCGCTGGATTTGGGACCTGAATGGTTGCAAATCATTGCACATTTCAATCCGCTTTATTATGTCGTAAATGCAACGCGCGTACTTTCCGAAGGAATTATTTTCGACGGAGAAGTATATTTGGCTTTTGCGGTGATGATCGGACTGTGTATCATCGTTTTTTCTTGGGCGACAAGAGTTTATCGAAAAGTCGTGGCATAAAATCCGGGATGTGATAAAGTATTGAAAAGCCTGCCTTTGCCGGCGATTACTAATCGACTGATGTTTTGCGCCTTTTAAAATATTGTAGAGAATGTGGAAAAGAGATAATAGGATTAGAATTTATTTTAATTCTTTTTTATGATTATCGGATGTTATGCCCGGCTCTCCCTGCAGGGAGATGCAAAAAATGTGTCAATGTTTCAAAAATATTCGTCTTTTTTTGTCCCGCCGGGGACATTATATCGGTAGAAAAACACCACCCCTTCATCCCCTGTCCCGCCGGGGACAAAATGTTTTTTTCTTCACATTACGTCCCTGACAGGACGTTGGTCTCCGGCGGAATTCTCCTTTCTACCAATATGTTGTCCCCGGCGGGACAAAAAAACGAATAGTACATTTTTATACCCCATTTGAGGGATAGGTAGGTACAACATCCGATAATCATTTTCTTTTTTTATGCAATTTTGCTGAAAAATAGAAGTAACCGGAATGAACTTTTGGCAATTAAAAAGGAACTTTAAAAAAATAAGGGGTTCTCGATTAAGATTTTTTATGCATAAAAAAAGAATTATTTTTGCTTTTTTTGTAAAAAATGTATATTTTTACCGCGAATAATGACAAAAACAGATTCCCTGATTTTAAAAAAGGGAATCATTGTGTCATCAACAGACCGATTTGAAAAGCAGATAACTTGGCAAATGAAAAAAATGCATCGTAAGGGTATCCCTTGTGGACGTTCGATTCTTCCCTGCCTCAACCGGCACATTCACGTTTGGTTAGCGGCATGTTGCATTTCCCGCATAGTGGGGGGGGGGTAAATCACTTATTCTCAATGAATTAGTAGGTTTCAAGAATAGATATATTTCATACAGCTGTATCGGATTGAGTTCCGATGCGGCTTTTTTTGTGTGTTGAATAACCGGATAACTAACTCCCGCAAGTTGAATGATACCCGGACAAGACGTAAAAACATCTTCCACCGGATGTTTAATTTGATATGGAGTATATTTATGAGTTAGGCGCAAGCGGCGGACAGCGCAGTGGGAAACGGACGGGGAAGCCGAAAACCGAACAGAGTAGGCAGAAAATTTAAAAAATAAAAAAAATGTTACGACAAATTGAAGCGTTAAAACTGCAAAATTTACTTGCAATCTATCAATTACAAACAGCGGACGGAATGGTATTGCAATATCACGATGAATGGGAACAAGACCCAGTTACTGGAAGAATTCGTAAAGTTTCTGTTTCTGATGACAATGATTGCTGTGATTGTTGCTGTCTGGGGACGGGTGCTACTTGCTGTTGTGCTGATTGTATATGTTCTTGTTTATAATGTTCGGATATTTTCAGCCACATATAAACATTAAATTTAGCAATTTCCGCATTAGTTACAAATATTACTATTGCGGTTTGTGCCACTCGTTGAAATATAACTATGGTCAGAAGGCACGATTGCTATTAAGTTATGATGTTGCTTTGCTTGATATGTTATTAAATCAATACGATAGCGGTTGCAACTCTTGCAAAAATGGTCAGCATATCAAGGACACAAGTGAGCGGAAGATTATGGCGGCTCTTAACTTGCTTTTGTTTGAATTAAAGTTAAAAGACGATGTTTATGACGAAAATTCATTTACAGCAAAGGTAATTTTAAAATTTTATCACAAACAGACTACAAAAGCAAAAAACGATTTTCCACAATTAGCAAATGTCATAGAGCGAGGTAACAACAAAATACTTGAAAACGAAAAAGCAAAAGCCGACGCATTAACGATGGCAGAAAGTTTTGCGGAAATGATGTTTGACATTACAGACATAATAAATCCGTCGGCGGAACACAAATCTATTATTAAAGGGGTTTCTATGTGGCTTTATATAATAGACGCTATTGACGATTACGATAAGGATTGGAAAAGCGGAAATTTTAATCCATTTCTAAACTGTGGTAAAAAATATAAATCGTTTTCTGATTATATGTTTGTGAATTTTGAAAAAGTGTCAAATATGTTCAGAATGATATATGCTTGTTTTAACCCTGTGCGTGGTCGAAATGATTTAAACACTCTGCAATACGAATACATACCTGCCACTACAATGCACATACTCAAAGGTAACAAAATGAAAGTAATCTACCCATTTAACAAGTTAAAGAGATACAGCCAAATAGAAGCATTAACACGAGAGTACTTTAATATCTTTGTTGATTGGAATGATGATTTGACAGTTATCAATAATGTAATTAATTCAGCAAAACAGAGTGGAATATCAAATATAAAATTCATAGCAAATACGCAAGCGGATAATTTAAAACCGCTAAAAAAACAACTTGACAAACTCTCGAAAAAAACAATTACTGATATTGAATATGAAATACAGAATTGCAATAAAAATATTCTGCCATTGAAACTAACGGTAGAACAGGCTTGTTTGCAGTTTGACGACTGGCTGATTAATGGCAAAACTGACATATTCCTATTCAGTGATATTGTGAAACTAATATACAGAGGAATACCTCACAACTGCGAATATAGTTCTTGTCTTGGCAAATGCGTACACATAACAGCAAACAAACACATAACATTTTGCCCAAACACTCAAAACGGAATTGCTTACGAAGGACAACTTTTGACAGAAATTTTTGAAAGTGCTGAATTCATAAATTTGCTTGAACAGACAATTACTTGTAGAGAGGAATGTAAATCTCAATGTGTGGCTTTTAATGTATGTGGCGGAGGTTGTCCTTTAAAATCAAAATCAGATTGTGATTTTAGAATAAATCTCTATTTACACATTAAAGACAAAATCAGTAAAGGAAACTTTTATATGTTTAACGAGTTTGTAAAGAACTCTATTTATCGGTCAGTCGCTGTGGGAGGAAGTGCGTTATGAGTATTGAAGAACAAGAATTACATTTGCTGAAACGGCAAACAAACATATTCAATGCAGAAAGACTTCGTAAAAAGTTTTCTGAAAAGTCGCAAGTTCGTTTGCGAAATAGTATAGGTTATGCAATAGAATATGTTAAAAAATATTCGGGTATAATTATAAATTTCAGACAAAATAGCAATAACACAGAAAAGAACTTATTCCAAAATTCGCTCAAATTAGAAAACAAGATAATACTGGGATTTTTTTTGATAATGGAAATGTTATTGGGATTTTTTGGTTTAGGAATACCTAATTTGTATTTTTTTGTAGCATTTCTATATAGGTGTTGTAATAACAATGCAATGTTATACGGCTGCGACCCATATTGCGGACAAACACATTATTTACTCAATTATTCGCTTGTTGTGTATTGTTCTGTCAATAGAGAATTGAAAAATGCAGAGTACAATTCACTGTTAAAGAATATGGACAAATTAGAACTTAACAGTCACATATTAAAAGAAATTGACAAATCCGCACATAATGGAATAGTTGATGTACTGTTTGCAATAAAATTGCTACAAGGCATACCTATTATCGGTGCTATTGCTGGTATCTTGTGTTGGAATGAATTTAGGAAAATGGTAAAATTTGAAAGGTTGAAATTTGAGAGAATTTATGAACAAAGTAAGAATGACACATAAAAAACGCCAGCAGGTAACGAGCGGTTTGGCGTCAGTCGGGGTGTCTGCTCGCGGACACTTTAGTGGTAATTTGGAAGCTCACCGCCCGTCGCAGCCTTAGTGAGCCCCCGCCCGAA
>JGI24699J35502_11134021_pt1 | contig 24799 bp, 22 predicted proteins | sample TergutMp193P4_FD_35502 | JGI IMG/M metagenome (IMG submission 35502)
TGACCGCGGCCACCACGCCCCATCGAGTGCTGAGGACCATCGCCACAACAGCCACGCCGATCATATCCACGTACAAAGGGAAGTGGTCCTTGAAGAAGTACCGCGTCCAGAAAGCGAACAACAAATTGGCCCACACACACGCCAGCGTTACTAGAAGATTGAACCAGAACGACCTCGGCCTCGGGTCGGGCAACGACCACGTTATTTCTTGTCGTTCGCGCTCCTTGGCAGACGATTTTCCTCCATTGGTTTGCGCCGTCTTACAGCGTTGTACCCACTGCTCGGCTTGTTCGTCATCGCTTGTGAGCACAGAGACGATTTCGCCGACTAGTTCTGGGTTGATTCTGGTTCTGCCAGTACGGAAGCAGTCGTACACCGTGGTCCGCGCGATGCGGGCAACAGCCGGAGCCATGCCTTTCGCCTCACGAGCTTTGGTGATGCGCGACACAATCTCCTGATAAGAGACGCATCCATTGTCAGCGCGCAACCGCTGAAGATCCTCCGCGATGCGGTCAAGCGTCGGCACGCTAGACCCAGAAGGCGTTCGCGGCTGTTCGGAGTTGTTCGGATTTCCCGATGATGGCCCGGTTGGGATAAGTACACGGCGCGGAAGCACGGCAGAATCTTACTAGGTGGTTGTTCATTACTCCACACGACAGAGGTTCGTGGTAGGAAGTACGACCTTCATCCGCCAGTACATTTGAAAGGACAGTCATGGCCAAACGTCGCAAACACCGTGATCCCCGCACAGGTAAGAAGATCCCCAGCTCCGTGCTTTACAAGAACGGGTTGACTAGGGTTCAAGACGACTTATACACTCCAGTGATGAGGAAGTGCAGCAATGTCAGCGCACTCTTCAACAGGATCGATGAGTCGAAATTGAGCCCTTCACAACAAGAACTATTGGATGGCTATCGCGCCAGGCTCGGTCGTATCGTCTCAGATTTCAAGCAGCTATGGACTGTCAGGCGCCAGCAACTTGCCGAGAAGGTCAAGAAACTCAAGGCGCTGAACCTGATACGGAAAATCGCCGAAGTCGTACTCGTCATTGCCGGTTTTATCTTGCTGTTCACGGGGCTACGATGGCTCGGTGTCCTTCTGATCATCGCCACACTGATAGCACAAAGCGTTCTCAAAAAAATATTTGCGGAGAAGGCTTTAAAAATAAGTCGATCGAACTACGACGATATATCCTCCACGTACAAGGCAATCGGTGAACCTGCGAAAGCTGGACACCCGGCCACAGGCTTATACGCTGAAGTGGAAAGCCTTTGGCTTTCCACGCTTGATCCACAGACACGCCGCAGGGCGCTTCAAGAACAAACCGACACAAAACGGCGGAATAGTGCTGCCCTGCAGAGGATGGCACAAACCGGCTCTGAATGGATCCCCCCTGAGTTGCCGACGGGACGGAGTCGGTCGAATGAAGCTTTGGACGCTGCCCCAGGGATCGGAGAATGCGATATATGCGGGACCCTGCTTTCTTACAATGACCTCTACGTGCTCCAGAGTTGCCCGAACCCAGATTGCACAAACCATGGCGAAGGCCTCATCATGGGGCGGGACGTACTGTCGTACGAGGATCATATGGACACCGGCCTCACCCCATACTAGGCACACTGGAAAATGCTCATGATTGGTCCAGGCTGGTACGATTCCCCAACTGAACCGGGATTGCTGCGTTGGTGGGACGGCGGCCAATGGACACAGCCCGTTGTGGAACAAAGGCCCGTACCAAAAGTTTTCGACCTCTCCCAGCAACGCCAAATCGCTGGCGTGTACACGATCAAAGTGTTCGACTGGTGGACGCAAGAAACGTACTTCTACATCGGGGAGACCACCAATGTGGCTGAACGATGGGCGACCCACAAGTGGGATCTCGAGCACCATCAGCACCATTGCTGGCAGCTCCAGGAGGTGTTCGACCGCACATCAAGGGACCCGTCGCGCATCTCGCTTGTGTTCGTCTTGTTGGAACAGGTGGGCTACACAAGCGACTATGTCCAGGCGGATAAATTCCAGAAACTGAAGTCCAAAACCGAGAAACGAGAACAGTTCTATTGGCTGATTGCCCGAAAGCGCGGGCTATCTGTGCTGAACGAGGACCCTTACGAGACAGCTATTAAACACGATAAACAGCACGCGGGCCGAAAAACCACCGCCAAAAAATACGAGGTGTCTCCGACCGCAGACCTCACCCTGTCCACGTTCCCACGCCTTCCCGCTGAAAAACCCGTCATAGCCAGCGTCGTACCCAGTAAGTGGGAAGAAGAGCAAGCTGTCGAAAAATCCCTCGGAAAGAGAACGCGCCAGTGGAAGTCGTCACGCAAAATGACGTGCATCATTGGGATTATCGCGCTTGTCTTCGCTCTCTTGACCCACGTGGCGTTCTGGGTCGCCCTCACTGTGGCGATGGCTGGGTTGTTCGTTTGGTCCTTCGTGCCATCGTGGAAAAGAAAACAAGCTTTGAATGAAATCAATCAGAGGCATGCCGCGATACGCCAGGCGGGAACCGAGAGGCTCCAGGCAGTTGTTACGCGACGACACAGCCTTCCCGACCATCCCACCACGCAGCAAGACGCACTATTCGTCCAAGAAGTGAGAAAGCAAATGACGACCCAGGGAGTCCGTTTCGAAGACATAGACGCCAGCAAGCACGCCTAGCGGAATTCCACCACGTCGCCATCGCGCATCACGTATTCTTTGCCTTCCATGCGGGCTTTCCCGGCTGTACGGGCGGCGGCGACGGAACCCAGTGCGATGAGGTCGTCGTACGAGACGATCTCAGCTTTGTGAAAGTTCTTCTGGAAATCCGTGTGGATGACGCCGGCGGCCTGTGGGGCCGTCCAGCCCTTGTGGATCGTCCAGGCGCGGGCCTCTTTGGGGCCGGCGGTGAGGAAACTCTGCAGGCCGAGTGTGGAGTACCCGACTCGGGCCAGCTTGTCCAGGCCCGGCTCGTCCACACCCATTTCGGCGAGGAATTCACGGGCCTCCTCCTCATCCATCTCTGTGAGTTCCGCCTCGTACTCGGCGTCCAAGCAAATGGCCTCAGCGGGTGCGACGAGGGCTCTCAACTCCTCCAACTGCTTGTCATCAGCCAGTTCATCCTGGTCGCAATTGAAAACATAGATGAAAGGTTTGGCACTCATCAGGCACAATTCGCGCAGAGGTTCGGGGTCGAGTCCCGCAGTAAAGATGGTTTGCCCCTTGCTCAGGACGTCGTACGCCTCCTGCCACGCAGCCAACTTGGGCCCGGACTCCTTCTTGATCCGGGCTTCTTTCTCCATGCGGGGCATGGCCTTCTCCAGGGTTTGGAGGTCGGCGAGGATGAGTTCTGTGGTGATGGTTTCGATATCGGATGCCGGGTTGACCGCGCCGTCGACATGGGTCACATCTTCATCGGTGAATACCCTTGTCACCTGGCAGATAGCGTCAGCTTCGCGGATGTTGGCGAGGAAGGCGTTGCCCATTCCCTCACCCTTGGAGGCACCCTTGACGATACCCGCGATATCAACGAAACTGACAGTGGCGGGTACGATCCGCTCGGAGTGATAGAGGTCTGAGAGAACCTTCAGGCGCGGGTCGGGTACCCCCACGACGCCCACATTGGGCTCGATGGTCGCGAAAGGATAGTTGGCCGCGAGAACATTGTTACGTGTGAGCGCGTTGAACAAGGTGGACTTACCCGCATTGGGGAGCCCGACGATACCGATAGTGAGTGCCACGCCAAAATTCTATTCCATGGTTCGCCGATGAGTGCCATCGCCGATCCTGGACTCTTCCATCACGGAGGTTGGGGAACGAACCGGGGAGTAGTCTTTCCTTATGGGAATGGAAAATGACGCATTGATTGAGCTGGCTGACATCGTCAGCAACGGAAATGACCAGGTTGTCAGCGACATCACTCTGCTCGTACGCGACCCGGCGACTTTCGTGGAGGCCCACAACCGGTGGTACGAATCCACGTTCGCCGGCTCAGTCGATGACGACAATGCAGATATCGTCGATGTCTTCACATCGTGGCTTGTCGAGTCCCATATTGGCGCGTACATCGACAGGAACGCGAAACCCGCGGCCATCCTCAGCAAGCTGTCTGGGATCGAGGCGACTCTCGGCCTGTCACTGCACCTTACTGAACTCACATTCACTGGCGACGAGGAGACAACGGAATTACTGGACCTGGTCGGCACCGACCTGGAATCCGAGGGATGTGGACTCTACCGTTTGGATGTCGACGCTGATGGGTTCCTGCTGTTCATCGTACGCGACGAGGTTGAAGACCGTTTCATGTCCGACGTGGCGAACCTGGGTTTTGAAGGCCATATGCATTGACCTTTGCTTCTGCGAAATCCTTGCCCTAGGATGTGTGAAAGTCGTCATGCACCCAAAGGAGGATTCGTGATTCGTACATCCCGCGCTCTATTAGCTAGTACGTTAGCCCTTGTCATGCTGGGTTTCACCGCCCCGCTTGCCCAAGCAGATGACAATGTCATCACTGATCCCAATCTCAGGGCCTGCCTGAACACGTCGATCAATCGTGCAGCGGACACCGCTATCACAGAAGCTGACCTGTCCTCATGGTCTAACGACATCATTGACTGCTCAAACCAGAGCATTGCCTCACTTGAGGGGATGCAGCACTTCAATCAGACGTACCCGGCATGGTTCAAGTTTGAGGGCAACCAGATCACTGACATCTCGCCGCTGACCGGACTCAATATCGGGCAACTCGACCTCTACGACAACAAAATCAGTGACATATCGGCCATCGCCACGTTGCCCGGTCTGGTGTATCTGGGCCTCGCTGACAATATGATCACGGACCCCTCCCCGATCTCGGGTCTTCCCAATCTCATGTTCGTCGGTTTGATGAACAACAAGATCTCTGATATATCAGGGCTCACCGATCTCCCCCGAGTTGCCTCGCTGGCTTTGGATGGGAACCAAATCTCAGATATTTCAGTGTTGGCTTCTGCCCCCACTCTGAGCAACATCTCCCTCGATGGGAACTCCATCACTGATTTGTCTCCCCTTGTGGCTATGTACACTGGTTCGGGCAGTGCCCGCATCTCGGCCATTGATCAGAAGGTGCGGTTCTCGGCTGTGATCAATACCCCCGCATCCTTGCCGACCGTCACCACTTTGAACCCGAGTCCAGCTGTGTACGACACGGCCCTGTTCCTCGGTCCTGGCAATGTCTTGGCCATGACGCCCTCGTCGACTGACAATATTGTGACCGAGGGATCCACGATGACGGTCACCTACCTGGCGCCAGGGGGGTACACGTGGACATGGCGCGCGCGTACCGTCTGTGAAAGCGGCAATGCTGCCCTCGACCCGACCTGTTGGCCATCCATCAATTTCTCGGGTACGGCCGTTGTCACTGTTCCAGGCCCTGCAACTGGCGGCGACAATGAAGGTTCCAGCCCAAAGGACACCTCAGCGGTGGAGGAGGACACCTCGGTTGTCGCCCAGACGGGTGGTGCCGCAGTCCACACGGGTCCACTGGCCGTACTCCTCATTGCGGCGGGGCTGGCTCTCTTCGCAACTCGTCGCCGAGACATCCGGGCTTAGTGGCGGGATCCTTGATCACGATGAGCAAACATCACGCCCGGTATCAGTTCAACCAGGACACTGGAGCTTGACGGAGGCGCTTCATCAGGGTGGGAAGGGTGATTCCGGGATTGATGGCGTGCAATGCGGAGATCACATCGTCTGGACGTACGAGGGGTTCCGTGTGGCGAATGACCATTGTCAGGGTTTCGGGTCCGGTGAGTGTCAGAGATTCGACGGCTGGCCTGGCGTCGAATGTACGCAGGCCGTTCTTGGTCTCGCGGGAGACGATGGCTTCGGGGGAGGCGAGGAAGGTTTCCACGGCTGGAGAAACGTCGTACGATGACAACAGGCGTACTTCCCACAGACTCGCGTCGAAGTGCATCTCCCCCGCCTCGGTGACGTCCAGGATGGGAAGGCCTTCCGGCATGACAGCATCCAGATTCGTACGGACAAATGACGGATCGCAGGTCTCACGAAGTCCGATGACACAGTACTCCGCTTCACTCTCGGCGCCCGTGGGGGCCGGGTTGACGTAGGAAATGCGCGGATGGGGATTGAACCCTGAGGAGTACGCCATGGGGATCCGCGCCCGCATCAGACCGCGTTCGAAACAACGAGTGAAATCACGATGGGAACAAAACCGCATTGGCCCCAGTTTCCCATATCTGACAAGCAGTTTCATAACGGGAGGGGGCTGCTGGGGAGGAGGGGTTCTAGCCATTGGCCACCCCCAGCGGGATGAGCGTACGCCCGGTGGGGCCCATCTCGATGGCCACCCCCAAGCCTGGACAGACCCCGCAGTCGGTGCAGCCGTCCCATCGGCAATCGGGGACCGAAACCTCAGCAAGGGAGTCTTGCCAGTCGTCCCATAGCCAGTCGCGGTCCACCCCCACATCCAGGTGGTCCCAGGGCAGGACCTCGTCGCGAGTCCGTTCGCGAGTGGTGTACCAATCAATGGACAAACCTTGTTGGCCCAATACCTCTTCGCACGTGGTCATCCACCGCTCGTACGAGAAGTGCTCGCTCCACCCGTCGAAGATCTCACCTGCTCGCCACACTTCTTCAATGACCTGGCCGACACGTCTGTCTCCCCTTGCCAGAAGGCCTTCGATTTGAGCAGGGCGGCCATCGGCGTACTTGACTGAAATCGCTTTGAAATATCGCTTGTCGGATCGGATGGACTCTTTGAGGTCTCGCATCCTGCGGTTGACGGTCTCGACATCGCACTGCGCGGCCCATTGGAAACTCGTGTGCGGCTTGGGGACGAAGGCCCCGACCGAGATCGTACACGACACATCGCGTTGTCCGGTGACAGCCCTGCCGACATCGATGACCCGGCGAGCCAGAGTGCCGATGGCCATCACATCCGCGTCGGTCTCCGTGGGCAGCCCTGCCATGAAGTAAAGCTTCACGCTTCGCCACCCCGACATGAAGGCCGCTTCCACAGTTGCCAGCAGATCCGCCTCGTCCACATTCTTGTTGATGACGCGGCGCATCCGCTCTGAGCCGCCCTCGGGCGCGAAGGTCAGTCCCGTACGACGTCCGTTTCGGGACAGTTGTTCGGCGAGGTCGATGTTGAAGGCGTCCACCCTTGTCGATGGGAGGGAAAGAGAAACATTGGTACCTTCATAGCGATGGGAGAGGCCCCGGGTGATCTCAGAAATCTCGGAATGGTCCGCGCTCGACAAGGACAACAACCCCACCTCGTCGTACCCCGTGGACTCCAATCCCTGTTCAACCATCTCACCGATCACATCGACGGACCGCTCCCGTACTGGCCGGGTGATCATTCCCGCTTGGCAGAACCTGCATCCACGCAGGCAGCCCCGGAAGATCTCCACAGAATAACGCTCATGGACGGTCTCAGCCAGGGGTACGAGGGGGTGCTTGGGATAAGGCCACGAGTCCAGATCCATGAGAGTGTACTTCCGTACACTGTACGGAATATCAGGCCGGTTCGGGACCACGGAAGCAATAGTTTTGTCATCGCTGTACGTCACATCATAGAATCGCGGCACATAGATCTGACCGGTCCGAGCGAGGTCCCCCAGGATCTCCTCCCGGCTCTTCCCCTGCTGCTTTCCGTCTCTGACAAGGGATGATATCTGAAGTACGGCTTCCTCGCCGTCTCCCATCACAGTCGCGTCGATGAAGTCGGCGATCGGTTCGGGGTTGGTCGCCACGTGCCCGCCCACAATGATGAGAGGATCCTGTTCGCCCCGGTCGCGGGAGTGGAGCGGGATCCCCGCCAAATCGAGAGCTTCGAGCAGATTGGTGAACCCCAACTCGGTCGACAACGAAACACCAACAATGTCAAAATCTTTGACCGGACGTGTGGTCTCCCATGAGAACTGCGGTACCCCGTTTGCCCGCATGAGCCCCGCCAGGTCGGGCCAAATGGAGTACGTCCGTTCGGCAAGGATCCAATCGCGTTCGTTCAGCACCTCGTACACAATGGCGAGGCCCTGGTTCGGCTGGCCCACCGCGTACGCATCTGGGTACATCAAACACCATTTGACTTGGACAGACGCCCAATCTTTGACAGTGGAATTGATCTCGTGTCCGATGTACTGCACAGGCTTGGACACGCTGGTCAGCAACGGTTCCAAACGCGGGAATAACGATTCAGGTACTTTCACAATGTGGTTCATTTTACCAGCCCGCTGTCTCAGGAATCAGGCAAACCCATGCACGTTTGCCCGTACCCTATGCAAGAGGGGTGGGACGTGAAAGACTCATCCTATGAAGAAACTCATCAATGATGTCAATGATGTCGTCAGAGATTCACTCCTCGGGGTCGAAGCAGCGCATTCCGACCTCGTGGCTGTTGACCATGACAATAAAGTTGTCTACCGGATCGACGCTCCCGTCGCCGACAAGGTAGGCATCGTCTCGGGAGGAGGATCTGGCCATGAACCCCTACACGGCGGTTTCGTCGGGCTGGGCATGCTCGATGCCGCCTGCGCCGGCGAGGTCTTCACTTCTCCCGTACCAGATCAAATGTTCGCCGCTGACAAGCTGGTTGACGGCGGACGCGGAGTCCTTCACATCGTCAAGAACTACACCGGTGACGTGATGAACTTCGACATGGCCGCCGAAATGGCCGCAGCCGAAGGGATCCGCGTCGAATCGGTCGTGATCGACGACGACGTGGCCGTACAAGACTCCTTGTACACTGCCGGACGGCGTGGAGTCGGGCTGACCGTACTGGTCGAAAAACTCGTGGGCGCCGCGGCTGAAGAGGGCAAGGACCTCGACTACCTGGTCGCTCTCGCCAACCGGATCAATGACAATGGTCGTTCCATGGGCATGGCCCTGCAGGGCTGCACCGTACCCGCCGCCGGAAAGCCGAGTTTCGAACTGGCTGACGACGAAATCGAGGTCGGCATCGGGATCCATGGCGAGCCGGGGCGCGAACGCCGCAAGATGGGCACAGCCGCCGAGATCGCGGAAATGCTCGTACGTCCAATCCTGGACGACCTGGATTACCGCGGTTCGGAGGTCGTCGCCTTCGTCAACGGCATGGGCGCGACCCCGCTCATCGAGCTGTACATCATGTACAACGAGGTGGCCAAGATTCTCGACGCCGAAGGTATTCGTGTCGTACGCAGCCTTGTCGGCAACTACATCACGAGCCTCGACATGGCCGGATGCTCGGTGACCCTGCTGCGCACCGACGACGAGATGATCCATCTGTGGGACGCTCCCGTGGTGACCGCCGGATTGAGGTGGGGGAAGTAATGGCCCTTGACTTGATCGCCGTTTCTGGCTGGCTCAATGATTTCGCGGCCCAGATCCACGAGAATGCCGACCTGCTCACCGACCTCGACCGCGAGATCGGCGACGGGGACCACGGTACGAACATGGATCGCGGAATGAAAGCCGTCATGGCACTGGACGCCGACTCCTTCCCAGGCGCGGCCGACTATCTGAAGAAAGTAGGTATGACCCTTGTCTCCACCGTGGGCGGGGCATCCGGGCCTTTGTATGGCACGTTCTTCTTGCGGGTCGGTACGGCATGGGCGAGCGTGGAGGACGCACCGTCTTTGGGCACGGCTCTTCGGGCCGGGCTCGGCGGGATCATCCAGCGCGGCAAGGCCAGCGTCGGCGACAAGACATTGGTCGATGCTCTCTCCCCTGCCCTGGACGCCTACGACGCTTGTGTGGCTGAGGGTACGCAGGCAGCATTGCATGCTGCCGCAGTCGCGTGCGCGGAAGGCCGGGACGCGACCATTCCACTGGTCGCTCACAAGGGACGTGCGTCCTACTTGGGAGAACGCAGCGCAGGACACCAGGATCCGGGTGCCACGTCGATGACGATGCTCATCGAGGCCGCCAGCCGGAATCTGGCCTGACATAGGCATCACTCAACGATCGGGCGGCATTGTGGCCGCCCGATCATCTATTTCGGAGGAAAGCCAAGTACGATGTCATCCTGACTTCAGTCAGGATCTCATCTTGGACGAACGGAATCTCATTTCGGAGGAATCATGATTGGAATCGTTGTTGTCTCTCATTCACGCGCGCTGGGGAACGCGGCGGCGGGACTGGCTGTCGAAATGGTACCCGAAGAGGCACGGCCCCAGATCCAGGTGGCGGCGGGGTTGGATGACGTCATCTTCGGTACGGATGCGGCGGCGATCGCCGAGGCAATCGAAACTGTCGATTCTGGGGACGGTGTACTGGTTGTCGTCGATCTCGGCAGTGCGATCCTTTCAGCCGAAATGGCGCTGGAGTTCATTGATCCCGATGTGGCGGCTCGGACACGGATCTCTTCGGGGGCGCTGGTCGAGGGACTGGTTGCGGCAGTGGTGACGGCGAGTACGGGTGCTTCGTTGGATGATGTTCTGTTTGAGTCTGTGAAAGGGCTTATGGCGAAGCAGGAACAACTGCAGGAATCCCCTTCGGAGCAGGAATCGTCTCTTACCGCCAATCAGGCCTGCCTGGGCGGGATCCCACCCCGCCCGGCGCGGCCAGACGACGCACTGCGTACCTTTACGTGGGTTGTACGCAATGTACATGGGTTGCATGCTCGGCCGGCGGCGGTTCTAGTGTCGGGGTTGCGCGGGATCGGGGCGACTGTGTTGGTGGGGAACTCAACTTCCGGGAAGGGGCCCGTACCGGCGACGAGTTTGACGTCCATACAGGCTCTTGGGCTTCGCAAAGGGGATGTTCTGGAGGCTCAAATCTATGGACCGGGAGCAGACGCGGCATATTCCCGGCTGGCCGAGATGGCGGAGACGGACTTCGGGGATCTCCCAAGCCCCGCGAGCCACGGGGACGGTTCCAGTGTCACAGCTTGTCAAAGTCGGGAATCCGTTGTTTCTGGATCAGGTCAATTGCCGATTGCCAACAACGTAAAAGGGAAAAGTGCAAACCCGACGGATCCACGTCGCACAGGCAGGCAGATCGCCATTGGGGCGGCTCACCATATGGAGACGGAAGCGGACACGTCGGGGTATGTTGCCGCAGATGCGAAGGCGGAAGGGGCACGGTTGGATGATGCGGCGACCGCGGTTCGTACAACGCTGAGCGCATTGGCACGGGGGGCCAACTCAGATATCTACCAGGTACAAGAACTCATGTTGGATGATGTGGTACCGCAGTTGAATGATGCCGTTGGCAAGGGTGAATCCGCAGTTGAAGCAGTACGGGGCACATTCACGCAGTTGGCGAAGAACCTCGAGGAACTCGACGATCCGTATCTCAGAGCCAGAGCGGAGGATCAACGCGGGTTGCAGAGGATGATGTTGAGGGCATTGACGGGGATGGACGCCGTACCAGCACCAGTTCAGGGAATCCTGATCGTGAGGGAGCTCGATCCGGCGACAGCGGGGGTACTCGATCCCGACACGTGTCTGGGGATCATCACCACGTCGGGTGGCGCGACCGGGCATGGGGCGATCCTCGCTCAGGCGCGCGGGTTCGCCCTGCTGACCGGGCGGGAAGATGCTGCCCAGATTCCGGAGGGTACGGTCGTGGCCATCGACCCGGTGGAAGACAAGTTGTGGATCGATCCCAGCGAACAGGAGTTGGATGCGCTCAACACCGAGCAAGCCCAGCGTCTCACGCAAGCCACTGATGCCGCCCAAAGGGCTCTCGAACCAGCCCACACCCTCTCCGGCAAGCGAATTCTCGTGGAAGCCAACATTGCCTCACTCCAGGATGCCTCCGATGCCCACGATGCTGGGGCTGAGGGATCTGGGTTGGTGCGTACGGAGGTCCTCTTCGGCACATGGGACCATGCCCCCACCGCCGAAGAACAAGCAGACATCTTCATTCAAATAGGACGGATCTTGAACAACACGATCACGATCCGTACCTGGGATCCCGGGGGTGACAAGCCACTTCCCTTCCTCCACCAGGATCCGGAATCCAACCCGATGTTGGGCGAACGCGGGATCCGCGCAATGAAGCGCCTGCCGTACCTCCTCGACGAGCAACTGACAGCGGTTCTTCTTGCCAGCAGAGAGGTCGAAGTACGGGTGATGTTCCCGATGATCACCCTGCCCGAGGAGATGGTGTGGGCCCGCTCCCGGCTCGATCCGATCCTCGCCAAAATAGGCGGGAAAATCGATGTCGGCATGATGGTCGAGACCCCTGCGGCAGCCCTCCGCGCAGCTGATTTCCTCGATGTCGTGGACTTCATTTCGGTGGGGACGAACGACCTCACCCAGTACACAATGGCCGTCGATCGTGGCAATCCCCAGGTCTCATACGTCGCCGCAGGCCCCAATGCCGCCGTGTGGGACCTCATCGCCATGGCAGGGAGAGCCTTCGCCGGGCGATCCGTCGCCGTCTGCGGAGACCTGGCCTCCCATCCGGACCTCGTGGGTCGCCTGATCGAGTCGGGCGTGACCGAACTCAGCATACGGGCCCCCCTCGTGGGCGAGGTGAAACAAGCGGTACGGCAAACTGGCTCGAACGGAGACGGACATTCTTGATACTTTTGCGAATATTACGACACGCCATTATCTAGGATCGACTGGAGTTTCGTCAACAACCCATAACCCTTCTGATAGAGACGACTGGAAAAGCTGCTCCAATCTCTCGCCCAATAGTAGTCATTTTCCGGGATGAATTGTGCGGTCATCCTATTTCCATCGCCACAGCTCACACTGAAATCGAAATGGACCGTTATTCCCGCAAGGCCCGTGACTGGAAGTGGACGCCATTCGGTCTTCTCATTGATTTGATTGACGATAGGTGGTCGGCAAGTGAGATTCTCAAATGTTTCTGTGTGCTTCTCCTGCAATGCAAGTTCACCCGTAGACAACAGCATTGCCCTATACTCATACAGTCTGAATACTTGACCGGGCGGATCTGACGCCCATTGCCTGTTCTGCCATTCACCCAATGCTATGTCATGAGGTTGAACCAGTTGATCCACATATTCCGTGTGAGCCTCGTCGTATGGCTTCGTTTCCACTTCATCGTAGTACTCAGTCCTGGCTCCGATTCCTAGGAAACCTCCTACCTTGCGTTGCTTCCGAACTGTCACCTGACGCATCTTCCGATCCACAACTTGATGCGCGACTCGTCCCTGACGTGGTTGTTGAATCTGTTTGGCCAAAGCAAATATCTGATCCTCCACTTCGCAAGGTTCGGATGCGTAAGCTTGCAGGTCCTGCACTGTAGCGGGCACACCGAGAATCTGCCCAGTACCACTGCACGTTGAGCAGGATTCTGTTTTAGGTTGGGTGCCGCTGCCGATGCTCGTAGAACCGATCGTTCGTTTCCCTGTTCCACCGCATGCAGAACAGGTTGAGTAGTATTCGCCGCTCATTCTACTTCCTACTTTTTCCAATACGCCCCATGATCGGGGCAAACAAGTCCAGTACTACCGCACTTAGAACAAGACAGATCTCCGAAGAAACCTTGGCCCTTTCCCCCAGTCCCATTACACGCCTGGCATTTAACAAGCGGACGAAAACACTTTTGACATTTCAAATCTGGCATTGAAACCCCTTCTGCGTAACTTGACAAAAAGTACGCATTTGCGTACTCCCAAACGTTGGGTTTACCAGAAAAGTTACAGAGGTGTCAAATGCGTACTACCGAACCAGCGATGACAAATCTCCTGGCTCCAGCCCACCGCCACCGCTAAACATTGCCCGATTACGAACCAGGGCGCGTCAAGTCAAAGACGACAAAGGGCTCTCTATCCAAGATTTGGTGATGGCTTCTGGCCTGTCGCGCACCGCCATTATGGATATGCTCAATGGACGTGGACGTATCGAGGTTGGCAGAGTGGACACCTGGTGGGCGATGGCTTGGGCACTCGGCATTCCATTTGGAGAACTCATGGGTTCTCTCGATGACCCAAGTTACGATGTCAGCATAACTTCTATGCCATGAAAACGTGTGTCAACAACGTACACCTAGTGATCGTCGATCCAAGCTCTGCGCGGACCAGTGGATGGCGGAGGAGCCGGCTTTGCCGGAGGAGGAACTGGGGCTTGCCCGAATCCGGACTGAGAGGGAGACTCCGGCAGGACGGTGGGTTGGGGATACTGAGTCGGAGATCCTGTCTGGGATGAGACAACAGGGATTGAGTCGGATCCATAGGATGGTGGAGATCCTGCCTCCGGCAGGATGACAGGGGTTGGGGACTGAGGTTGGTAAGGAGATCCTGCCTGCGGCAGGATGACGGGAACCGGCGGCTGGATGACAGGAACCGGGGGCAGGACGACGGGGGGTTCCGGTGGGATGACCAGCGTTTCCCACACGGTGGTGGAGATCCGGGGGAGGTCGTCCTTGGTGGCCGGAACAATGGATCCTTCGATTATAGTGACAAACTTCCGTGGTTTGACGACGACGGGTACCGCCGCAGCGGGGGCTGACATCCGTACCACACCTCGCTGACGAGCCACCCAGTCCACGATCAAAACCAGCACCAGTTGTACAGCCAGGTAGACCAGAATCACAGGAGATCCCGTTCCTTCGCTGCGGTCGAACATGCCGGAGATATCGGTGAAGGGAAGCATCCACTCGGAAAATATATTGTTGACGAAGTGCAGGGCGATACTCGCCTCGATCCCACCGGTGCGGTACGCGAGCCACCACATCATCAGTGCCACACAGAAGTAGTTGAGGTTGAGCCACGGGTCTTGGGCATCGTGGAGCCACATGAATACGACACTGGGAATCAGGGCCGAAAGGATCAGGCCCGGCACCCGGAATGGGATGATCGCAGCGACGATCCTCCCCAAGAAAGCCCGGCTTTGGAACTCCTCCCCTGCACACTGAAAAGGTGTTGTGACAAGGATAGACAGGAGCATGAACACAGTGTACGGCTCAATCGTCAGGTCGGTGAGCCCATAGTCCGCGGCCCCAGAAATGAAGATTTCAACGATCATTTCCACGGCGTACCCGATGGCGAAGATCCCCAACGCGATCCCCATCCATTTCCAGCGGAAACGCCCCGTCACCGACACCAACCAGCCGAATCCCTGGCGGAAGAAAACCCATGAGAGCAGGGTACACACGCCGATGTCCATGGCGATCGCGAGGTTGTTGACCAGGAACAACGAGGGAGTGGTCGGTATCTCACCACCATTGCCAGCTGTTTCCAGGATGCTCGGATCGACTGCCAGCATGATGAACGAGGATCCGAACATCACGATGAGATAGCACACGACGTACACCGCCAACGCGATCAGCCCCCACCACCACCGCCTGGCTGGGACCTGGAAGAATCTCATCGAGTCCTTCAGCTTCGTCGGCAAGAAAAGTTTCGGCTGCGGCTGAGGAGTAGGCGGATAGCCGTACGGAGGATATCCGGCGGGCGGATAACCGTACGGAGGATATCCAGAAGAAGGATAGCCGTACGCGGCGGCGGGCGGATACGCATATGGAGGGTACCCTGTTGGAAAGTACGGCCCACCTGGCACGCCAGCCATCCCCGGCGCCTGGCCGGGCTCGGGATAAGGCGTCGGGTTCGGATGACCACCATATGAAAAAGACATAGAAATAAGTGTGACATGATCCTCCGACATTTTTGGACGCCTCCTCAATGTGGGACCATTGATTCATGAGTTTTTCTATCGACGCCCGCGACTGGAGGAACTGGGTTTCGCTGGCGGCGCGGATGGTCCTCGGGATCGTCCTCATCTGGGCCGGGGCGAGCAAAGTCACCAACCTGGCAGGGTCTGTGCAGGCGGCCTCGTCGTACCAGATTCTGCCGTACGAACTGGCGAAGGTGGTCGGCGACGCCTTGCCCTTCATCGAAATCGGCGTGGGGATTCTCCTTGTCATCGGACTTTTCACCCGAATCATGGGAGGCGTGGGAGCATTGATGATGCTCGCTTTCGTGATCGCCATCGCATCGGTGTGGGCCCGTGGGATCTCCATCGACTGCGGCTGTTTCGGCGAGGGTGGGCCCATTGACCCAGCCGACGCCATCTCGCAATACCCCTGGGAAATTCTGCGGGATGTGGGGCTGATGGCCTGCGGGATCTGGCTCGTGATCATCAAAAAACCCTTCCTCGCGGTGGATTCCTCCCTCTTCCGCCCCGTGGAAGAGATCCTCGCGCGGGCCGATCAGAAAAAGAAGCGCTAATTCGTACGAAAGGAAACCTATGTGTCGTCCAGTGACATGTGCCGTGTGTGGCAAGACAACCTGGGCCGGATGCGGCCAACACATCGCCCAGGTGAAAGCCACAGTGCCCCCGGACCAGTGGTGCGACGGGAAACACAGCCCCGAAGAGATCGCGGCCTCCAAGTCCAGGAGAACCCTCCCCCGTCTCTTTAGTCGCTGACCCCGGCCGGGATTTCCTGTCATCGCGATGAAAGGCAGGATGACAGGGTTTAGGAGGTCAGGCCGGCGCCCGTACGGGGGTGGACGGTGGTGAATCCGACGTCGGTGAGGAATCCGGCTGCGAGGATGATGACGATCCATTTACGTACCCACAAGGGAATACGATCCAGCCAGGTGTCGAGGAGAGGGGCCAGGAAGTAGATGACGGCCGTACAACCCATGCCGAAAACCAGCAGGCCTTCAAGACAGACGCGGCCCTGGATGTTGAAGAAGTAGCCGGCATAGCTCCAGTACGAAAGCCCCGAAGCGTCGTAAATGATGGTTGCGGAGAGGTACTCGATGACACCGCACACGGCCATCGCGGCGAAGAAGGTCAGCACCGGGCGTTGCCGGATGGGTTTGAGAAGGAGCAACACGGAGACCCCGCCGGTGCCGTAAATCGGGATCCACGGGCCATACAATGTTCCTTTGTTGACGAGGTGGCCCACATAGACCAGCGACAACGTGGATTCGTACACCCAGCCGATGAATGAGAAGCAGAAGAAGAAAAGCACCAAGTTGACAAGGGAATATGTACGGCAGTAGTCGATATGGTTGAGCCAGTGGGAAGGGTTTGGATGGGGATATTCCTGGGCGATATCTCCATTGTCGGATTCCGTCTCGGGGGCGGGCTCGAAAAGGTAACGGTCATTGCATATCGCCACATCCGGGGACTTCCGGACGATGGCCGCCTCGCGTACCCTCGTGTAGAACTCGGCGAAACTCAGGCTGCGGTACGGGTTGGCGTAGAAGTAGATGACAAGGCCAAACGTGATGAGCCCCAGCAGGTACCACGGCACGAAGCTCAGGTCGAGCAAGAAGGCGCGCATCTTGTTCCCCTTCATCATCGCGCGGCTGAGGCGCAGAGCCTCGCGCGGGCTGGCGGAGGGGTTTTCGGCCAGGATGTAGTCGTACATCAAGTACGAATAGTACTTGATGGGTAGCATGACCACCGTGAATGACCAGAGGTACAGCAATACAACTTTGTATAGTCCCGCGAGGGCTATGGCGCACGTGTGTCGGCTTCTGAACACGAAAACAAGGCGTGACAAGGGAGTACGAGGGTAGATCCGCGTTTCGAGATAGAAACGCTGGCTGGAAATTCGCAACGGAAAACGAAGGAAAAAGAAGACCGCCGCAGAAACCAGCAATGTCGCACAAACAATGATCGACGTGCTCACATTCTGATGGAAGAACAGATGCGCCAACGCGGTGAGAGCCGCCCGGGCGATGCCGCCGGAACTGTGAACGGATGAGTACACCATGGAGATGACTCCGGCGGAAGAGTCCGATCCGAACGAGGTGAGTTCCTGGAGTCGTACGAGAAAATTTCCGGCCTGGTCAAGAGCGTCTTCAGCCCCTTTCCAGTCAAATGCACGAAACAGGCCAAGCAACAGGTCATGACTGGTGGACACGACAGAACTCAGGTTCATCGTCGGCCAGATGAAAGCCGCCCCGATCACGCTCACGACGATGCAATGAACGAGGTTGTCTCTCATGACGAGACGGGCCGCCTTCTTGTCCTGTCGACGGAGGGGGGCCGTACGAAATGTGCGACCCGTACGACCTGACAAGGTGACAGCCTTCCTTGTTGACTCCCCACGATGAGACACTAGAACCGTCCCCGTGGCTCACGGCTTGCGTCGGGGCCCCACATGGCTCAGTCGGCGAGAGGGGCGAAGGGAAGGCCCAGACGGGTGAGGGCCTCCTCGCCGCCGTCCAGTTCGGTGAGGACCCAATAGCCGTTCTTGGTCAGCGTGATGGTGTTCTCCCAATGGGCGCCGACGGAGCCGTCGGATGTGACAACGGTCCACTCGTCGTCAAGGACGTCAGTACGATAGCTGCCCAGGGTCGCCATCGGCTCGATCGCCAGGGCCATCCCCTCCTCGATGACGGGACCCTTGTTGGGTAGACCGTAATTGGGGATGTCAGGGGGCTGATGCATCTGATGCCCGATGCCGTGGCCGGTGTAGTCGCGCACGATCCCGTACCTCCCGCTGCGTCTCAACGACCTTTCCACAGCCGCGGAGATATCGCCGATTCTCCCACCGAGCCGCGCGGCACCGATCCCTGCCCACATGGATTGTTCGGTCGCCTCGCTGAGGTTCGCGACCAGGGGTTCGAGGGCGCCGATCCCCACCGAGCGGGCGGCGTCGCCGTGCAGTCCCTCCACGATGGCGCCGAAATCGATGGACAACAGGTCACCGTTGTTCAACACACGATCGCCCGGGATGCCATGGACCACCTCGTCGTTGACCGAAAGGCAGGTGACAGCGGGGTACGGCGGAACACCGTACCCCGGTTCGTAGTGGAGGAAACTCGACGTCGCCCCGGCGCGCGCCAACACCTCGACGGCGATGGCGTCCACCTCACGGGTCGTCATCCCCTCACGTACGGACGTTGTCATCTCGTGGAGAGCCTGGGCCACGACGAGCCCGGCCTTCCGCATCGTTTTGAGGTCGTCGAGATCGAGGATCTCGATGCCGCTGCGCCTGCGCCGCCTCACTTGGTCAGCGCCGCCACAATACGGTCGTTGACCTCGTCGACTGTGCCCAGACCATCGACCTCGACGAGGAGCCCGCGGTCACGGTAGAGCGCCAGCAGCGGTTCGGTCTCAGCGGTGTACACCTCAAAACGACGACGAATTGTCTCTTCGTTGTCGTCTGAGCGGCCTTCGATGGCGGCCCTCTTCATCATGCGCTGGATGAGGGTTTCACCATCCACGACAAGGCTCAACACCGCATCGAGTTCGACATCGAGGGTTGCCAGAATCTGATCCAGCGACTCCGCCTGGGCGACCGTACGGGGAAAGCCGTCGAGCAGGAAACCATTGCCCGTGTCGGGCTGGGCGAGCCTGTCGGCCACCATGTCGACCGTCACGGAGTCGGGGACGAGTTCGCCCTTGTCCATGATCGCCTGGACAACCTTGCCCAGTTCGGTTTGGTTGGCCACATTCGTACGGAAAATCGCGCCGGTGGAGATTTCAGGGATGCTGAACTCCTCGGCGATCTTCTTTCCCTGTGTGCCTTTTCCAGCCCCTGGGGGGCCCATAATCAACATCCTCATTGTTGTTGTGTCCTTTCACTCGAAAGATAGTTCAGTACGACTCTATCAGTGTCTGGTACGTTGAACCTGGTTGGTATCGATTTCCCACTCCGCATGATGTGTTCATGGGGTGGCATAGTAACGTTTTAGGGCTGAATTTCCGTTCATTTCCCGCCCCATGAGCGTACAGCCGTCGCTGGGATGGGTTTGGGCGCCGAAGAGTTATGCTCGGGCCAGCAAGATAATGGAACCGTCTTGGGTGACGATGGTGAAACCCTCTTTGACAAGTGTATTCACACGATTGTCGACCCAGGATGTGGCGGGATTGTTCTGGGCGAGGCTCTCTCGGTCGAGCACGACCCAGTCGGCGTCGAGGGGCTGGCCCTCGGAATCCGTCCAGTCCTCGGTGGCCAGCAACACCGTGTCGGCGTCCACCAGGTGGCCGATGGCGTACGTGTCGGCGATGATGGTGACATTCTCGCCGACCTCGGCGAGGACCGTGTTGAACGCTTCGACCCGGGCTGGCGCCGGTTCGATCCCGAGGAGGTTCTGCCACCCCCATTCACCCTGGGCGATGATGACGGAGGAAACGAACAAGGCAGCGATGTACGCCAGGCACAGTCGCCGTATCCCCGCTCCCGGATGGACATGGATGGGACCCCGCCGAAGATCCTGACTGCCGTCAGGATGACGCGATGCCAACAGGCCGGCCCAGCCGAGGATCAACGCCCAGAAGCAGGCGGCGAACACGGGCGCCTGATAATGGAGGGAGTACGACCAGTAGATCGGATTGTTCACGATGACACGGGACAACAGGACAGGAAGGGGCACCAATGCCGCCGCCGTACGGATGCCCGGCCCGCATGTGATCACCGCCAGGGCGCAGATGAACCACATCCTGGGATGCTGGACCATGGCCCACATGTTGCCCAGCAGATCCATCGCGCTTCCCGGAGTCGCAGAGAAGTAGGCGTACTTCCCCGACGAGCTGAAGAACGGTATGACCATTGTCACCAGGCACACGAAGACGGCCACGCTGCTCGCCCCGAGGATCAGTCCGGCTTTGAAATGTCGCCGGGCCAACAGCATCAGGGCGATCCCGCCAACGAGGAATGCTGAATCCTCCTTGGTCAGTATGAGGAGCGAGCACCACAGCGCCATCCACCCCCAGCGCTCCTCCCATGCCGCCCCGATAGCCAGAATCAGGAAGGGCACGACGAAACAAACCTCGTGGAAATCGAAGACGACCGCCGCTAAAACCGTCCATGACATGCCGAAACACGCGGCAAGCGGGGCCGCGTACTCCGGCGGCAGAAACTTGCGGGCAGCTCGCCCCATCAGTCCCACCGACACAGCGAACAATGCAGCCTGTACGACCAGCAATGTCTGCACGTGAGGAAAAAGCCGGTAGACGGGCGCGATCAGGGCGATGATCGGCGAGAAATGATCACCCAGGATATTGAAGGGTTCTTGTGCCTTGAGCGGGATGTATGGGACCTCTCCCCTGCTGTACGCCTTGACCGCCTGCGTGAAGATGCCGAGATCCCATCCGTCCAAGTAGTTCGAGAACCGGACCAGCGACAACACGCAGTACAGGGCGAAGAAGGCAACTGGGATGACCAGTTGATCGATGAGGGGCCGGTGGCGGATCAGGTTTCGAAGGTTCATGGTGGGTCCAGATCGCATTCTACCTGGCATCTCGCCCGCGCATCATTCCACCTGTCCCCGTAACCAATCCAGGACGTACAACTGGCGGATTCCGTTGTGCTGGATCGGCGGCTCGGCATCCATTGTGAGCAGTACTTTCGGGTGGTGATCCTTGATCGCCTGCAAAGGAGCAAGCTCTCTGGCAAGCACGTCAGGTGAACGGACGGTCTGAGCGACTTGGTAATACGTGAGATCCGCCCCGTCCGACACAACGAAATCGACCTCCCCGGCGGGGGAAGCCCCCACCCATACGTGCGAATGGTGCTGACGTAGCTGGAGGAAGACGATATTCTCCAGCAGATGCCCGGAATCTGAGCCCGAATACCCCGTGACGGCATTACGCAACCCCGTGTCGATGGCGTAATACTTCTCAGGACCCGTCAGGAATTTCAGACCCTTTGTGTCCCATCGGCGTACCGGATAGAGAAGGAAAGCGTCCACGAGCCCTTCCAGGTAGGCGTCGATGGTTGAAGGTGACGGCTTGCGACCGGCTGAAACCAATGAATCCGCAACTCGACGCAAAGACGTCAGATTGCCAACATTGTGGAGAAGGTACGAGGTCACATCGGCGAGGAGGCTCACATTGCCCACCTTTTGGCGTACTGAGACGTCCTTGATCAGTACGGTGTTGACGATCCCCTCAAGGTAATCGCCGACTGCTTCTGGGTCCCCGATGAGTTGTTGAACGAAAGGGAAGCCGCCATGACGTACGAACGATGCGAACAAACCCGGGTACGACAGATCCTCGTGCGTCTCATTTCGGTCCAGCCGAGCGGATGCAAATTCATTGAACGACAAGCCCAGCAAATGAATTTCCACATAACGACCCGACAGGCGCGTGGCGAGATCTGAGGACAACATCTGCGCGTTGGATCCAGTGAGATAGATGTCCACATCGAATGTGAGGGCGAGGCTGTTGATGGCGGTTTCAAAAGAATCGACGAGTTGGACCTCATCGATGAAAAGGTACGAATGGGCGGATGTCGGCAGGAACCCGGCGACGTAGTCGTGAAATGTCTGGGGGTCATGGAGAAGATGAGCCAGAGCCATGTCTTCCATATTGAGCGACACGATATGGTCGTTCGCAGTTCCTTGGACACGCAGTTCGTCAGCGAACATCTCAAGTAAAGTCGACTTTCCGCAGCGCCGTACTCCGGTGACCACTTTCATAATGTTTTTGTCTCTCCACCGTCGCAAACGGGTGAGATCCTCTTCGCGCGCGACTCTCATAGCGTCCATCCTATCAGTCAATACAGCGATATTTCTAGATAGTGTCCAATGAAATGAACGGTGATCGTCTGAGAATCAGCCGAGGATTTTGCCCAGCCAGGCGTCGGCCCCGGTGAAGGCCTGGTCGGTGGTGCCGTCTTCGATTTCTTGGGGGATTTCGTCGGCCCGGGGGTACGAGCCGAGGAAGGTGACCTCCCTGCATGTACGGTGGAGGCCGGTCAATGCTTCTTGCATCCGGCGTTCGCGGATGCTGCCCAGAGCGTCGATGGAGAAATAGTAATTGCCCATTCGGTCTTTCTCGGGACGGGATTCGATGCGGCAGAGGTTGACACCCCTCAATGCGAATTGCTGGAGGGTCTCCATGAGGGTGCCGGGATGGTCGGCTTTGTGATGGACGACCACACTGGTCTTGTCGTACCCACTGGGCGGGGCCGGTGGGAAAGGCTTGGAGACCAGGATGAAGCGGGTGACCGCCTCGGCGTTGTCGGCGATGTCGCTCGCCACGGAGACGAGGCCGTACAGTTCGCCGGCGACAGGGGCACAGATGGCGCCGTCGTAGGGCGAGCCTTCCCTGGCCACCTCGGCTGCGGCGGCGGCGGTCGAACCCTGTTCGGTCACGCTGGCCAACGGGCAATTGTCTGCTATCCACCCCCGTACCTGCGCCGCCGCGTGGGGATGGGTGATGATCCGGCGTACGTCCTCCAGCGCGGTGCCGGGGCGTACGTACAACCCGAAGCTGACAGGGAGCAATACCTCAGCCCTGATCTGGAGGGGTTCTCCCTGGGCCAGATTGTCGATGGTCGCCGAGACCCCGCCCTCGACGGAGTTCTCGATGGGGACCAGCCCTGCCCGTACCGTCCCTTCGCGTACGGCGTCCAGGGTCGCGCCCACGGAACGGAAGGGCTGGAGTTCGTCGTCGATGTTGAGGCTGAGCAGCGCCTGATGGGTGAAGGTGCCTTGTGGTCCGAAATATCCGAGCATGGGTACAAGACTAGTCCACGCGGGGCGTCCTTCGTCAGGATGCGGGACGGTGATGGGCAATAATGACTGTTTCGGTGTGCTGGCGGATCTCACCATCCTGGTTGACAGTGTCGTACTGAAGCCCGACGACTCCCTGGCCGGGTTTGGTACGCGAGTCCCGCTTGGAGGTGATCCGGCCGTCGATGTGGAGACGGTCGCCGGGGCGGGTGGGAGTCGGCCAGGTCAGGGTGATGTCGGCGCCGATCACGCCGAGGAAACCCAGCTTGGTCAGCAGGCGCTGGGTGACGGCGGCGGTGTGCCACCCGGAGGCACAAAGCCCATGGAAGGGGGTTTGTGAAGCGGTTTCCTCGCTGATATGGCCGGGTTGTGGATCGTACTGGCGGGCAAAAGACATGATTTCTTGCGCGGTGACCCCGATCTCCTCGCCGGAGTAGAGCCGGTCCGACACATGGAGGTCTTCCATCCACATTCCCATACCCACCATCCTAGAGGGAGAAGCCGGCGCGGCGTTCGGCTGGCACGAGGCGCAGATACTCCGGGTGAGATGTGAGATAGGACTGTACGAAGGTGCAGTACGGAAGCACAGTCCACCCGTGCTCGCTGGCGTACGATATGGCGTACTCAGTGAGTCGTTTGCCGATCCCACGCCCGGCGTACTGCTCGGGTACGATCGTGTGGGTCATGGCGATCGAATCGCCCTCGGGCTCGTACTCCAACCAGCCCACGACCTGGCCATCGTCCACGGCCTCGAACCGGGACCCCGTATTACGAAACTCCATGGATCCATCCTTGCACGGACATGGTCCCCACGCACCCCATCCCACGTCTGCCCGGTGATTCCGGCTTTTCAGTGATCAGGCGGGATCCTTGCTCATCATGGGCAATGATCCCGCCGGCTGTCGCACCGGGCAATGAGGCGGGCGGCGTGACCAGGTGGCATGATGGTGTGGACGACAGAGATTGGAGTGATCGGTGGACGTCGAGACTGCGCAGTGGCTCGTGTCGCTCGAGGCGGCGCCGTACATTGCTGAAGCCCACGGATTCGATGATCCCTCGTCGCTGGCGTCCGCGTCGGCGTTGCGCAGGCAGTTGAGCCCCGATCACGCTGCGGCTGTGGCGGATCTGGAGTCATTGCGGCGCAAAGCCACCACTAAACTAGGCGACATTGCTCATAGCCTCTTCCTCACTCATGACGGGTTGGAGCAGGCCACGCGCTTCGAGGTCGCCCGGTGGAGGGCCAAGCGGATCCGGGCGATGGCCGCGTCTGTGATCGACGCCGGGTGCGGGTTGGGGATCGACGCTCTGGCCGCCCGCATGGCCGGCATGGAAGTGACCGGGATCGAGATAGATCCGGTCACGGCGATTCTCGCCCGGGCGAACCTGGGCACAATTGATGGGCCGGAGTACGAGGTACGTACGGGCGCCATCGAGAACATGGATCCGGCGGGGCGCGAATCGGGGTGTTTCGGCCCCGAAACCCCC
>JGI24699J35502_11134020_pt1 | contig 24794 bp, 21 predicted proteins | sample TergutMp193P4_FD_35502 | JGI IMG/M metagenome (IMG submission 35502)
TGCCGTTCTCCAACAGGAAATTCTTCGCGTCGCCCACGACCTCTTCGGGGATGATCATCTGGGAGTAGTCGTCGGTGTCCATGAACACGTACGCCTCGCCGTCGTGGTAGAGGTATTGCATCTCGCGGCGGTCCACCTGGGCGTCCTCGATCTTGACATCGGAGTTGAAGGTACGATCGACGACCTTGCCCGTCAGCACGTGCTTGAGCTTGGTGCGCACCACTGTGTTGCCCTTGCCCGGCTTATGATGCTGGAACCAGATCACCTGCCACAGCTGCCCGTCCAGGTTGAGTACCGTCCCATTATGGATGTCATTCGTCGAGATCATTCGAGCCCTTTCTTTCTGCTCCGCACTGCCAACCAAGTATCATACCGGACTTGGGCAACCACGTGTGGGCATGCTTTTTCTATATACTTTATTCGGTCGCTGAGTTCTACCAATCTCTCTCCGGCAAGATGTTCTTGGATGCCCTCCAATCCCTTTGTGCAGATGTACACCAAATACTGTGGCAACCCGAAAAGGAGCATAAAAACCATTGCAATAATGATTGCGGGTGTCTCATGCGTGAACAGGATGTCAGGATTCTCAGAGTCACTAGAACGAGGCATGTTATATACTGGTCATAATAGTGGACGTTATCCTAGATAATGTTGATGATAATGATTGATAAGGATATGCCATGTCTTCTCGACCCACCAGCCGGAGAGTGCTCGATGCCACTGAGTCCATCGGAGAACAACTCACCTGTTGGCGCAAACTCCTCGGGCTGACTGCAGCGCAGGTGGCTGACCGTGCAGGAATCGCCCGCGGTACCTTGACCAAGATCGAGCACGGCGATCCGGGAGTCAGCCTCGGGGCTTTCCTCTCGGTGACCGACTCTCTCGGACAGCTCGGCCGTGTCGTGGACGCCACCGATCCCTATGAGACCGATCTCGGCCGGGCGAGAGCCGATCAGACCCTCCCGAAAAGAGTACGCGCATGAAAGTATTCGTCTTCATGGACATGGAAGGCCGAACGATCCGAGTCGGCCAACTCTTCGCTGAGCATCGCCGCGGGTGCCTGACGAGTGCCTTCACATATGACAGCGAGTACCTTTCTCAGCGATTCGCGTACCCAATCGACCCCGCTCTGCCTCTCGGCACAGGCACATGGCCTGTCGCAGGACCTCTTCCCCGCGCATTCCTCGACGCTGCGCCGGATCGATGGGGGCGTAACCTCATCGCACGCCGTGCAGCCATCGAGGCAGCTGCCGCTCATAAACCTGCGCGTACTCTCGATGAACTCGATTATCTCCTGGGTGTCAGCGATTCCTCGAGGCAGGGAGCGCTGCGCTTCACCCGAGTGGAAGGCCAATTCGAACACCCGAGTGATGACATCCCCAAACTGATCCAGTTACCAGCATTGCTGGCGGCGGTGCGCCATGTGACCAACGAGGATCGAAACGCGGATGAATCAGTCAAAACTCTTCTGGACATGGGCAGCGCTTCTCTCGGCGGTGCGCGTCCCAAAGCTTCCGTCCTTGACGGCCAACGGATGATGGTGGCCAAGTTCGCCCATCCGCACGATCAGTGGAATGTCATGGCTTGGGAAAAGACCGCATTGGACTTGGCAGAAATCGCCGGAGTGGAAACACCGCCAAGGCGCCTGGTGGACATCGATGATTCACCCATTCTGCTCATCGACCGCTTTGACCGTACTGAGGATGGCAGTCGCATCGGATACATGAGCGCCATGACACTATGTGAAGCCGATGACGGAGAACATTCGGACTACCTTCACATAGCAGAGCGTCTTGCCACTGTCAGCGCTTGTCCTCCCAAGGATCTGGAACAACTGTGGCGTCGCGTCGTTTTTGGTCTCGCCATCAACAATACTGACGACCATCTTCGTAATCATGGATTCGTACGCGCTCGTTCGGGGTGGCGTCTGTCTCCTGCGTTCGATCTGAATCCCGATCCTTCCGTGTCAGCTCCCCATGCGACGTCGATAGGGGGAGAAACCGTTTCACCAGCCGCCGTGTACGCTGCGATGGAGGCGATCCCATTTTTCGGATTGAGCCCTGCTGAAGCGAAAAGCATTGTGTCAGCTGTACGAGAGTCCGTACGGCAATGGAGGACCATTGCCATGCGTAACTCACTCTCTGAAAGGGAGATCGACCGGTTCGAACCCGTTTTCGACCAAGGCATTTCAGCTCTTGAAACAGTCTTGGCGAGTTAGGCCGGCTTCGAGTGGGAGCGACGGATGTCTCGTACCTTCTCCTCCCGGGCGGCGATGTGGGGCAGGGAGACATCGGTCATGCGGGAGGCCAGGTGAGGGCAGGCCGGTGTGAGGTGGTCGATGATGGAACGGGCTTCGTGTTCGGTGCGGTTCTGGGAGAGCTTGGACTTGGCGTGGATCTCGGTGATGGCGATCTCGATGCCGACCACGGAGCGGGACTGGATTTCCAGCCAGGCTGGGTCGTACTCGTCGAGGGTACAGTTCGAGAAGCGTTCCAGCAGGTCGGACCAGGAATCGAGAATCCAATCCAGGTCGGTGTGGGTACGGTAGCGGCCGTACACATGGACGGTCTCGTAATCCCAGGTCGGGGCGGTGACACCGTCCATCCACTCGTCCGAGATGTACGCGTCGTCGCCCATGAAAACCACCAGAGCCTCACCGGTGTGGCGGGACTGGGGGTTGACGGTGCCGATGTGGGAGACCAGGCACTCGTCCGAGACGACCCATGGGAGGAAAGTTGCCTGGGGGCGGCCCGTTTCATCGACAGTGACGAGATTCCCGCCGCGTACCACCTGGAGAAAAGCCTGTACATCCTCGTCCGGCATGCGGAAATGCTCGGGAATGTACATTCACTCCACTCCCCCGATGGCAAGGAAGCTTTGACGCAGAACCTCTTCGTCCACGTCCGGCACGACCTGTACGCTGCCTGTCCCGGTAAGCAAAACCAGACGCAGATGGGACCCCCTGGCCTTCTTGTCCAGGCTCATCGCCTCCCGGATCGTGCCCCAGGGCGCGCCCGAGTATTGGACCGGCAGTCCCACGGATTTGAGAATCGTCCTCATCCGGACGACCACATCCTCCCCGATCATCCCCAGTCGGAGGGCGACCTCGGCCGCGAAAACCATGCCGACGCTGACCGCGAAACCGTGGGCCCAGGTGAAGCCCTCCACTTTCTCGATGGCGTGAGCCAGGGTGTGCCCGTAGTTCAGGGCCTCGCGGCCCGGCCCTGTGGTGGAATTCTCACGGAAATCGGCGCTGACGACCTCGGCTTTGACCCTGATCGCCCGTGTGAGGGCCTCCGCGAACTCATCCGAACCTGTGTCGGGCAATCTGGCCTTGTCCTGTTCGGCGATGGTGAGGATCTCAGGGTCGGCGATGAACCCGCATTTGAGGATTTCCCCCAGCCCGGAGCGTACCTCTTCTGCGGGAAGAGTCGCGAGCATGTCCAGATCGCACAGCACAGCGCAGGGCTCGTAGAAGGCGCCCACGAGATTCTTCCCCTGGGGCAGGTTGATGCCGGTCTTGCCCCCCAGGGAGGCGTCGGCCATCCCCAAAACAGTCGTGGGAATGGTGAGATACGTCATGCCGCGCAACATGGTCGCAGCCACGAAACCGGCGAGATCCGTCGTCGAACCCCCTCCCAGGCCGATCACAGCATCGGATCTGGTCACCCCGGCCTCGGCGAGGGTACGCCAACACCAATCCAGGACGTCGGAGGTCTTGGCCTGCTCGGAGTCGGGCACCTCGACCCGAATCGGATGGGGAAGATTCCTTGCCAGTGCGATCGCCTGGGGGTCGAGCACAGGAGGGTACAGGATGGCGGCCCGGGAGACTCCGGCCATGTACTCGGCAGCCCTGCCGACGACACCCCGCCCGACCAGGACGTCGTAGGGATGGTCGGTGTTCACCCGGATGACACTGGATTCTGTCCCGGAATCGGGTGTCAGAGACTCCTGCGGTGGGAGGACATAAGAAAACGGCGGGATGGCAGAGGCGTCGGGCCGGGTGGCATCTCCTGCCAGAAACGAAGAGGACGAAGAGGAGATGAGGCTGAGGATCTGCGAGACGACCTTGTGCACGGGCAATTCCCCGTTGAGATGCCATGTGGCGACTTGTTCGTACACGGGCAGACGGTCAGCCGCCAGGACGGTCAACTGTTCCCGGACGTCGCCCAACAGGAGGGGGCGCAGCTTGGTCATTCCCGCACGCCTGGTCAGTGTCGTCACCGACACGTCCAGCCAGACGACCTGGTGAGGTGGCAGCATCGCACGGATGTGCGGGTTCATGACCGCTCCCCCGCCCAGAGAGACAACTCCTGTTCCTTTGAGCGCGTCGGCGGCGGCCTCCTCCTCCAACTGCCTGAACTGGGCCTCTCCCTCGTCGGCGAAGATCTCCCCGACGAGTTTTCCCGTACGCTCCTCGACCATCGCGTCGGTGTCGAGGAATTCCGCCCCGAGACGCTCCGCCAACTCCAACCCGACCGTGGTTTTGCCCGACGCGGGCAGACCGATCAAAACGATGCTCACCAGGATCCCTCCAATCCGGTTGATTCCAAACGGGTACGGTAGTGTGCCACTGCCGCCCGCACGTCCGCCAGGGAGTCCCCCCCGAACTTCTCCACACAGGCGTCGGCGACCACCAGGGCCACCACCGCCTCGGCCACCACTGCCGCCGCCGGGACGGCGCACACGTCGGAGCGCTGATGGTGGGCGACGTCGTCGGAACCGGTGGCGACATTCACTGTGCCGAGGGAACGGGGCACAGTGGCGATGGGTTTCATGGCGGCCCGGAGATGGATGACCTCCCCGTTCGAGATTCCGCCCTCGATGCCTCCCGCGTGATCGGAGGTACGGATGATGCGCCCGTCCGCCATCCTCATCTGGTCATGGGCGGCCGATCCCGTCAGATCCGCCAGTGCGAATCCGTCTCCCACCTCGACCCCTTTGATCGCTTGGATCCCCATGCACGCCCCCGCCAATCGTGCGTCCAGACGGCGCTCGGCCGAAACGTGGGTGCCCAGCCCCGGAGGGCATCCCCACACGAGAATCTCCACAACGCCGCCCAGGGTGTCGCCGTCATGGATGGTTTTTTCGATCAGGTCCTGCATCTGTTGGCTGGCGATCGTATCGAAGCAGCGTACGGGATCGGCGTCGATGAGATCGGCATCGGCTGGTGTGGGCCAGTCCTCACGGGTGGCGTGGATCCCGCCGATGGCGGTCACATGGCTCACCACTTCGATCCCCAGTGCTTGGCGCAGGAATTGGCGAGCCACCTCTCCCGCGGCCACCCGGGCGGCGGTCTCACGGGCCGAGGCCCGTTCAAGGATCGGGCGGGCGTGGGAGAAATCGTACTTCTGCATCCCCGCCAAATCGGCGTGCCCGGGACGCGGCCTGGTCAGGGGCTCGTTGCGGGCGAGCCCGTCGAGGATTTCAGGGTCGATGGCGTCGGCGGACATGACCTCGGCCCATTTCGGCCACTCTGAATTGCCGATCTCGACGCACACCGGGGATCCGATGGTCTCGCCCTGGATCACCCCGCCGGTGATGCGTGCCTCGTCCTGTTCGAAACTCATCCTGGCCCCCCGCCCGGCGCCGAGTCGTCTGCGGGTCAGAGCGCGGGTGATGTCCGAGGTGGCTATCCGCACATGGGCGGGCACACCCTCGACGATGGCCGTGAGGTTTGGTCCGTGGGATTCTCCGGCGGTGACATATCTCAACACAGGTTACATATTACTTCAGCGATGGGCCATGGCTTCATCGGCGGCCTGCCTCAAGACGGAGAAATCAATGGTACGCCCGGTCATCGACTCGACCTGCCCGACGGCCTGGGCGGCGAGCAGGTCCAACCCCGTCATCGTGGGCACACCCCGACGTGTCGCCTCGAGAACCAATGGGGTCGGCCATGGATCGTAAAGGATGTCGAAAACCAGTCCAGCCGAGGCCGTGCCCCACCGCGCCGCCACCGCGGCGGGAACCGTCGAGATGAGGATGTCGGGAGCGGGCCCTTCCACCATGACATCGACCCCCCAACTGGCCGCATCCTGGACGAGAGAGTGGGTCTTCACCATGTCACGTGCCCTCACGCACACCTGGGAGACTCCCAACTGGGACACAGCATAGATGCAGGACCGGGCAGTGGCGCCGTTGCCGTACACCAGGACAGTCGACCCCGGACCTGCTTCGCCCAGGAGCATCCGTACGCCGCTGACATCAGTGTTGGAGATCCTCGTTGTTGCCGGGTCGCTTGGACGGCCGTCGAAGACCACGGTGTTGCCCACCCCGAGGGCGGCAGTCACCTCATCAGGGATTCCACAGCCGAGGATCACTTTCTTGCAGGGCATCGTGACCGACAAACCCCGCCATTCATCCCCCAAAGTGGCGACGAACGAGTCGACCTGATCGGCCCGGACCTCGTGGCGCTCGTAGACCCAGTCCAACCCCAGCCATTCGTACGCCGCCTGGTGCAGTGCCGGGGACAGGGAGTGGGCGATGGGAGAACCGATGACGGCGCACCGTCTCACGGTCACGAACACCCCTTCGGTTTGCCGTTGGCCGCGCACCACTGATCGAGTTCTTCTGTGAGTGCCCAGAACTCCTCTTCAGTGGTGGCGAATTTCGTCTCGCCCGTGTTGAGGTTGACTGTGACCCAGTACAGCCAGGGCCCGTCCTCGGGGTTGAGGGTCGCGACGAGCGCATCCCGCCCGGGAGAGTCGATCGGAGCGGAGGGCACGCCCGGATGGATGTAGTAGTTGTACGGAAGGGACGGATCGTTCTGGGATTCGATCGTGATGTCGTCGTCGTACGGAGTCCCATCGGTCATCAACCGTCCGTACCGGAAAACGGACTCCACACGCAGCGGCATGTCGATGCTCAGACGGTTGTAGATCACCCGGGCGACTTTCGCCCGGTCCGCCTCGCCATTGACCTCCGCCTCGATGATGCTGGCGATCACCACCGCCTGTTGAGGCGAGATGCCGATTGCGGCCGACCCATTCTCCAGATCGATTTCCTGGGCGACATTGTTGAACCGGGAAGCCATCTTCTTGAAGATGCTGACAGCATCGTTGTCAATTGGAGGGGTGACGAAATAGGTGTCCGGGAAGAGGAAACCTTCGGGATTTCCATTGGCATTGGCATTGAGTCCGAAGATGTTGGCGTCGGGATCGGCTGTGTTGCCGGCCATGGCCTGATCGATCTGCTCCTGGGTCACCCCCACTTTGTCGATGAGGATCGCATAGATGTCATCCAACCGTCTGCCCTCGGGGATGGTGAAATAGATCTTGACCAGGTTCTGCGAGTCGGTGAGCATCTGGGCAGCTTTTTTGGCGGGCAGATGGGTGAAAATGTTCCAGGTGCCCGGCTGGGGCCCGTCAGTGATCGCCAGGGCCTCCTTCACGAACAAACTGGGGTCCTTGACGACGTCTTTCGCCACCAGAGTGTCGGCCACCACGCCCCATCCGATTCCGGACGGGATGTCGATTTGGATGGCCTGGTCGCCGTCGCCGATGTAGTCGTCGTGCTGCAGCAAGTCCATATAGAAGGAATAGCCCTTCCATGAGGCGAACCCCAGGCCGCCCAACAGGATCACGAAACTCAGGGCGACCGCCACCGCGCTCTTGGCGCGTCGCACGGGCTCCGGCGAGATCCAACCTGTTTGGTCACGGTCAGCCATGGGACTCCTCCGTCTTCAGTTCCTGGCCGATATCGCGGCCTTGTTCGAGGGCATGCAGCACTGATTCTAGAATACCCACTGCCGCCTGAGCATCCACCACACCCCGTGAGGTTCTGGAATTTCTGCCCGTCTCCCTCAGGCGCCGGTGGGCTTCGGCAGTCGACATTCTCTCATCCACCAGCCATATGGGCACGGTTATCTGGGATGACAACGTACGGGCTTGGTCGGCGATCTTTTTCGCAGCGATCCCCTCGCCGCCGTCCAACGCCAGAGGGTGGCCGATGATCAACGCGACGGCTTCGAACTCCTCGACCAGAGCCCTCACCCGGTCGGGCACGGGCGCGGATGCGGGGATGACCTCCACAGGGTAGGCCAGGATGCGTCCGGCGTCGCAGGCGGCAACGCCGACACGGGCCGTGCCGAGGTCGAGAGCCATCAGGACTCCGTGATCAGGCAAGGGCATTGGCCACCGCGTCCAGTGCCGCCTTCGCCTGAGCGGGATCCGTGCCTCCACCCTGTGCCAAATCGTCTGAGCCTCCTCCGCGGCCCCCCATCGTGCCCGCAGCCAACGACACCAATGCGCCAGCCGTGAAACCTCGTTCTCTGGCGGCTGCCGTCGTGGCGACGACGATGGATGGTTTCGGTGAGGTGCCCACCAGAGCGACGACGCCGCTGGCAGACCCCAACCGCCCGCGGATCTCAAGGGCCAGGGCCCTCAGGTCCATGCCCGCCCCAGGATCGACAGCGCCGATGAACCGGGTTCCGTGGATGTCTGTGCCCTGCGTGAACAGGGTGGACGCAAGTGCGGCCGCCTGACCGGCTTTGAGGTCGGCGATGGTCTTCTCCGCCTGCTTGAGCTGGACGAGCAGTTTTGCGATCCTGTCCTCGATCTGTCCGGGTTGTACTTTCAGCGAATCGGCGAGGGAGGCGACGATGGCGCGTTCGGCAGCCAGTTGGTTGAACGCGTCGGTGGAGACCAGCGCCTCGACCCTGCGTACCCCTGAACCCACGGACCCCTCGCTGACCAGGCTCACCAACCCGATCTGGGAGGTGGAAGCCACGTGGGTGCCCCCGCACAGTTCTCGCGACCATGGCCCGGCCAATTCGACCATTCGGACGATGTCGCCGTACTTCTCGCCGAACATCGCCTGTGCGCCCAGAGCCTTGGCCTGCGCCAGCGGCATCTCGGTGGCGGTGACCTCCCAGTCCGCGCGGATGGCCTCATTGGCCACCCCCTCGAGGTCCTGTTTCATCCCATCGGACATCCCCGTCAGGGAGTTGAAGTCGAAACGCAGGTAGCCCGGCTTATTGTACGATCCAGCCTGATGAGTCTGGGGGCCGAGAAGCTGTCGCAGCGTGGCATTGACGATGTGGGTGGCCGTGTGGGCCTGGCAGGATCCGAACCGGGCGGCGGCGTCCACCTCTGCCATCACCTCGGCGCCGATTTCGGCCGTGCCATCGGTGACGACCCCTCGATGGACGATGAGACCCGGGATGGGCTTTTGCACGTCGACCACATCGATGTTGAGCCCGGCTGCGGTGATGATTCCCGTGTCGGCGTCTTGTCCACCCGCCTCGGCATAGAAGGGGGTTTCCCTGAGGACGATCTCCACTTCGTCGCCCACCGATGCGGTTGTGGCGGGGGCGCCCTGTTTGAGCAGGCCGAGGATGGTGGACTGCGCCGTCAGATCCGTGTAGCCGAGGAACTGGGACTCGCCCTGTTTGCGCAGTTCGGAGTAGATGGCCGGGGAATGGATCGCCCCCTTCTTCAGCTTGGCGTCGGCCTTGGCCCTGGCTTTCTGTTCGGCCATCAGGGTACGGAACCCGTCGGTGTCGACACTGATCCCCGCCTCCTGTGCCATTTCCAGGGTCAGATCGAGGGGGAATCCGTACGTGTCATGGAGTTGGAACGCCTTGTCCCCGGACAATGTCTTGTTGTGGGAATCCTTGATCTGGGTCACGGCCATGTCGAACAACTGTGTGCCTGAGGTGAGGGTACGGGTGAAGCTCTCCTCCTCCGCGGTCGCCACGGCGACGATGCGTGCCCATTGGTCGTCGATTTCGGGATAGGACGAGATCATCTGATCCCGGCTGACCCCCAACAGGTCCACCAGAACCGGATCGTGCACACCCAACAGGCGCATGGAGCGGATGGAACGACGCAGCAGTCTTCGCAGAACGTACCCGCGAGCCTCGTTGCCGGGGGTCACGCCGTCGGTCATGAGCATCAGCCCGGAACGGACATGGTCGGCCACCACCCGCAGACGCACGTCGTCGGTGTGGTCTTTGCCATAGTGTCGTCCGCAGATCTCGGAGGCACGGGCGATGACCGGATAGACCTGATCGATCTCGTACATGTTGTCCACATGCTGGAGAAGATACGCCGTCCTTTCCAAACCCATTCCGGTGTCGATGTTCTTCGTCGGCAGCTTGGCACGTACGTCGAAGTCATCCTTCGCCCGCACCGCGGACAGATCCTCGGTTTGGAAGACGAGGTTCCAGATCTCCAGGAAACGGTCCTCATCGACCTCAGGGCCGCCGTCGGGGCCGAACTCGTGGCCTCGGTCGATGTAGACCTCCGAGCAGGGACCGCCAGGGCCGGGGACTCCCATGTGCCAGTAATTGTCCTTGAGTCCGCGGTATTGGATGTGTGAGGCGGGCACCCCAACCTTCATCCACAGGTCGCGGGCCTCGACGTCGCCGTCAGGGTAGTCAGGGTGGACTCCCGGGCCCAAAACGGTGACCCAGACCGAATCGGGGGCGAAACCATAGTTCCCCTCGTCTTGGGATCCGGTGACCAGTTCCCAGGCGTACTCGATGGCGCCCCGTTTGAAATAGTCACCAAAGGAGAAATTCCCATTCATCTGGAAGAAGGTGCCGTGACGTGTGGTTTTGCCCACCTCGTCGATGTCGAGGGTGCGCACGCACTTCTGCACACTGGCCGCCCTCTTGTACGGGGATGGCTCGACCCCGGTGAAATAGGCTTTGAAGGGCACCATCCCGGCGTTCACGAACAACAGCGTGGGATCGTTGTACAACAGGGAGGCCGAGGGGACGATGTCATGACCGTGCCGTGCGAAAAAGTCCAAAAAACGGCGGCGGATCTCAGCGGTTTCCATAGTGTCCCTCGTCTGTCGTGTACCTGATGGGGTTTGCGTGAATCAGGTGATCCAATTCACAACTTTATAATTGTAGTCCAGACTGAGATTCTGGGTGAAAGGGTGGCACTTGGAAGGCCATTTACCTTTCATAATGACGAGTTAAGGTTTAGTGGCTAGTGTTCGGCGAGCCGCCCGTTCTCTCGCATCACGTAAAAGAATCTGCAGACGGTCCTCCAGTTGTTTTTTAGGCAGTAAATCTGTCCAATATTCAGCAACCACGATATTGTCTTTATGGAGTTCCATCAATTCCACCTGTTCACGATCGGCTGATGTGCAGAGAATCAAGCCTATAGGTGCCGCTTCGTTCTCACCACGCTCATTACGGTCAAGCCACTTCAAGTAGAATCGCATCTGACCCTCGTACTCAGGAATGAATTCACCGATCTTCAGTTCAACCGCCACCAAACGAGACAATGGACGAGAATATAGAAGCAAGTCGAGCCTATAGTCCTTACTTCCCATCGGCATCCGCACCTGTCGCCCCACAAACGTTAAACCTCGACCGATCGTCGATCCTGGGGTGTGCTTGATTCCCTCACTCGGCGCAACCGTTCAACGTACGCATCGACGACAGCCGAGTCGAAATCGACTGACCACTGGTCGAAAGCGGGGAAAGGTTCGTACGTCATTTTTCATCCATTGTATCTGGTGCCCACCTCACGGCGATGGCGGTTTTCCTCGCCCCAGAAGCTCCTCGATAACCGGCATCCGTTCCTTCACCTGGGCTTCGGCGCCGTGGTCGGTGGGGACGTAGTACGCCGCGTCCGTGAGATCGTCGGGGAGGTACTGTTGGGCCGCGATCCCGTGGGGGAAGTCATGGGCGTACTGATATCCCACGCCGTGGCCGTACGTCGAGGCTGTGGAATAGTGGGCGTCGCGAAGGTGTGGGGGCACGGGACCTCCCTTGCCCCGGCCCACATCGGCTTGCGCGGAGTCGATCGCGTTGACCACGGCGTTGGATTTCGGTGCGGTCGCACAGGCGATGACAGCATGGGCGAGGATGATCCTGCCCTCGGGCATCCCCACCATCTGGACCGCCTGGGCTGCGGACACGCACAATGTCAGGGTCTGGGGGGAGGCCATGCCGATGTCCTCGCTGGCGAGGATCATCAGGCGCCGCGCGATGAAACGAGGGTCCTCCCCCGCCGAGATCATCCGGGCCAGGTAGTGGAGTCCTGCCTGGACGTCGGAACCGCGGATGGATTTGATGAAGGCGCTGATCACGTCGTAGTGCTGGTCGCCGTCCGCGTCGTACCTCACCGCCGCCCGGTCGACCGCCTGGGAGAGGATCTGGGCGGTGATGGTGTCGGAATCCACCGCCGTCGCCGTCGCTGCGGCCTCCTCCACATAGGTCAATACGCGCCGGGCATCGCCTCCGCCCAATTGGATGAGGTTGTTCCGTGCGTCCTCGTCGATGTGGAACAACCCGCCCGATGGGGTGCGTACTCCCCTCTCATCGGTCAGGGCCCTGTCCACGAGGACACCCATGTCGTCGGCGGTGAGCGGGTTGAGGGTGAGCAGAAGAGACCGTGAGAGCAGGGGCGCGATCACCGAGAAAGAGGGGTTCTCAGTCGTCGCAGCGATGAGCGTCACGATCCTGTTCTCCACAGCGGGCAGAAGCACATCCTGCTGGGCTTTGGAGAACCGGTGGACCTCATCGATGAACAGGACTGTCTTCACCCCTCTTGCCAGTTCCGCACGAGCCCGGTCGAGCTCGGCCCGTACCTCTTTCACCCCTGCGGTCACAGCGCTCAATTCCACGAACCGCGACCCGGTCGAGTGGGACACCACGGCGGCGATCGTGGTCTTGCCGACTCCCGGAGGCCCCCACAAGAACACCGACATGGGTTGGCCTTCTGCCAGTCTCCGCAAGGGGGATCCAGGCCCGAGGAGGTGTTTCTGCCCAACGATTTCATCCAGGGTACGAGGCCTCAGGCGTACGGCCAAAGGAGCATGGGCGGGCACATTCGCCAAGGATCCGCCCTTGCCCGGGACTGGAGTGATGTTGCCGAAAAGATCTTCCGTCATGGTAGCGTCCTGGTGGTCAGGAACTGTTGGTACCACATGGCCGAGTCCTTCCACGTCCGATTGCAGGTGTCATAGTCCACACGCAGGACACCGAACCTCTTGGAGCACCCATGGGACCATTCGAAGTTGTCCATCAGAGACCAGACATAATAGCCCTTGACAGGCGCCCCGGCGTCGACGGCGTCATGGAGGGCCCGGATGTGGGCGTCCAGATAGTCGATGCGGTCCTGATCATGGATTGTTCCGTCATCCGAGACCTTGTCGGGCATGGCGGCCCCGTTCTCGCTCACGATGAGATCCACATCCGGATACCGCTCATGGAAGTCCGAGATCACATCGGTCAAACCTTGCGGGTCGATCGGCCATCCCATTTCTGTCAGCGGCGGGCGGGGGTCGAGCCACTCCACATTTTCGGCGCCGACCCAGGGCGTGGGATCTGCACCCCGGGATTTCGCAGCCCGCACTGTGGAGGGAAAATAGTAGTTCAACCCGACGAAGTCCAGATCCTGGCGGATGAGGTCGAGGTCGCCGTCGCGGATGAATTCCCAATCCGTGTGGGGTCTCATGGCCTCGACGGTCAGATCGTCATAACGTCCCTTGAGCATCGGATCGGAATAGAGCCAGTTGCCCGTCGCCCGGACGATCGCCAGGGCCTGTTCGTCTTCGCCGGAATCTGAGGCCGGGTAGAGTTGGTGGACATTGAGGACCACTCCGACCCGGGACGCCGTGCGCGACCTCAATGCCTGGACCGCCAACCCATGGGCCAGGTTGAGGTGGTGGGCCGCCGCGATGGCCTTCGCCGGCGAGTGAAGCCCGGGGGCGTGCTCCCCCGCGGCGTACCCCAGCATCGCCGAACACCAGGGCTCGTTGAGGGTGGTCCACATCGGCACACGGTCCCCCAGGGTTTGGGCGACCAGGTCCGCATAGTCAGCGAAACGGTATGCGGTGTCCCGCGCGGGCCATCCGCCCCTGTCCTCCAGGGTTTGCGGGAGGTCCCAGTGGTAGAGAGTCGCAAAAGGGGTGATGCCGCGTTCCAAAAGACCGTCCACCAGACGCGAGTAGAAGTCGATTCCGGACCGGTTGGCCGGTCCTGTGCCGTCGGGCTGGATCCTGGACCATGCGATGGAGAACCGGTAGGAATCCAGCCCCAACTCGGCCATGAGATCCAGATCCTCTTCCACCCGGTGATAGTGGTCGCAGGCCACATCCCCGGTTTGGCCCTGCCATGTCTTTCCCGGCGTGTGCGAGAAAGTGTCCCAAATGGAGGGGCCCCTGCCTCCTTCGGCCACCCCGCCCTCCACCTGGTACGCCGCTGTCGCCGCCCCGAACACGAAATCCGGTTCGAACTCGATGCCCATGGATCCTCCTTTGAACTATGACGTATTTTAGTCTCACGGATTCAGCACGGCCGGGGTCAGATGTCGATCCGGTCGGCGTCCAGGGTGTAGGCGCCCTCGATGATGAGGTCACGGCGGGGGCCGACGTCGTTGCCCATCCAGACCTCGAAAGATTTGGCGGCGGCTTCGGCGTCCACGATTCGCAGGCGGCGGAGGGTACGGCGATGAGGGTTCATGGTCGTTTCCGCCAACTGGTCGGCGTCCATCTCCCCCAGACCCTTGTAGCGTTGGGGCTCTTTGAACTTGATCCCCTTCTTGGTGAGTTCCGCCATCTTGCGTTGGTACTCCGGATCGGAATAGGTGTAGAGATATTTCTCCTGGTCCTTCTTCGGGCTGATGATCTCGAACCGGTGCAGAGGGGGCACAGCGGTGTACACCCGGCCAGCCTCGACCATGGGACGCATGTACTTGAAGAACAGCGTGGCCAGCAGGCAGCGGATGTGGGCGCCGTCGGAATCGGCGTCGGCCATGAAGATCACTTTGCCGTAGCGGGCCTGGTCGAGGTCGAAGGTACGCCCGGAGCCCGCCCCGACGACCTGGATGATCGACGCGCACTCATTGTTCTTCAGCATGTCCGTCACCGAGGCTTTTTGAACGTTGAGGATCTTTCCGCGGATGGGCAGCAGGGCCTGGAACTCGGAGCTTCGGGCCAGTTTGGCCGTGCCCAGAGCGGAGTCGCCCTCGACGATGAACAACTCGGTCTTCTCAGAATCCGAGGACCGGCAGTCTGAGAGTTTGGGCGGCATCGAGGAGGAGGCCAGCGCGTTCTTCGCCCGTACGGCTTCACGGTGGACGCGGGCTTGGACCCGTGTGCGGGAAGCTTGGACGACCTTCTCCATCACGGCTCTGGCCTGGGGCTTCACCGCCGATTTCGTGGAGGTGAGGAAATCGGTGAGCTCTGATTCGACCACCTTGGCCACAAGCTTGGACACAGCTGGGGTCCCCAGGACCTCTTTGGTCTGGCCCTCGAACTGTGGTTCAGCCAAGCGTACGGTCACCACCGCGGTCATGCCCTCACAGATGTCGTCTTTGAGGATCTCGTCGGAAGCTTTCGTGAGCCTGGTCCCGTCCAACACCTTGGTGAAGGCTTTCGTGAGCCCCCGCTCGAAACCTTGGACGTGGGTTCCGCCCTTGGGCGTGGAGATGATATTGACGAAGGAGACCACATTGGCGTCGAAACCGGTCCCCCAGCGCAGAGCGATGTCGATGCCCAGGTCCCGGGTCACATCGGTGGGGGTCATCTGGCCGTCGTCGTCGAGCATGGGCACGGTTTCTGTGAAGGTCTCATGCCCGCCCAGGCGGATGATATCGGTCACAGCGGGGTCTTTCGCCAAAAACTCGCAGAACTCGGCGATCCCGCCCTCATGGCAGAAAACCTCGACATCCTCTCCCCCGTCCCGCCGGTCGGTCACCGTGAGTTTGAGCCCCGGGACCAGGAAGGAGGTCTGCCTGGCCCGGTCTTTCAACCGTGGCAAGGACAGCTGGGCGTCGGCGAGGAAGATCTGGCGGTCGGGCCAATAGCGGACCCTCGTGCCGGTGACACCTTTGGGCAGGCGGTTGCCCTTTTTGACGAGCCCTCCGCCGGGGGTGAAACTGGCGTCCGGGCCGGGACCGGAGAAGACTCCAGGTGTTCCTCGGCGGAAAGACATCGTCCACGTCGTCCCGTCGCGGTCCACTTCGACGTCCAGCCGGGAGGACAGGGCATTGACCACCGACGAGCCCACACCGTGAAGCCCGCCGGCGGCATTGTACGTTCCGGAACCGAATTTTCCCCCCGCATGCAGTTTTGTGAAGACGACCTCCACACCCGACAGTCCTGTCTTGGGCTCGATGTCCACCGGGATCCCCCGCGCGTGGTCGTCGACCTCGATCGAACCGTCCCCGCCCAGACACACCTCGATGTTCTTCCCGAACCCCGACAGGGCCTCGTCCACGGAATTGTCGATGATCTCCCACAGGCAGTGCATGAGTCCTTTGGTGTCGGTGGACCCGATGTACATCGCCGGACGTTTGCGGACGGCTTCCAACCCCTCGAGGACGAGAAGGTGGCGGGCGTCGTACTCCATTGAGCCGGGCGTACGCCGACGCCCGCGAGATGTTTCTTCCGAGATCATTGAATGAAGTTTAGCCGAGGAGCCAACCCGAATCCGGTAAGGCTAGAAGCGTGTTGGTTCCATGTGCCGGATATGCCCGGATTCGTCGATGTCGATGTCCAGGATGCTGCCGTCCTCGAAGGAGAGCCTCATCCCCCCGACGACTTCCTCCGCGTCGATCTGGTGGAAACTCGCGTACACAGTGACAATGTCGCGGTCATTGCCCATCCTGTACGCCAGGGCGCCCTGGATGTGCTTGGGGGCGGTGAAGGCGGTCGGGGCCTCCATGGTGAGTTTCGGATCGGTCACCGCGGTGTATATCCTCTTGCCGGCCGATGAACCGATGAAGATCGCGCCTCCCATGATCTGAGGTACGGCCACCAGGGCCAGCGTTCCGCCAGGCGTCATGCCCAGGTCCGCGACCCCATGCAAATCGACCTCGGCGGTTGTGAACTCCCACAGTCCCGACTCTTCGCCGAAATCTTTCAAAGAACGGGTTCTCGCCACGGCGATGGAGTTCGGGTCCAGACCGGGGTCGGCCCAGGACCACACCCACGTGTCGGTGCCGTCGTTGACCGATCCCAGGAGGGCGCACTGCAAACGGCATCCGTTCAGCGAGAGCAATCCCGTGGAGGTCGACAGTTCCCACGCCGGTGTGTCCATGCCGACGAGATCGGACAGCTTGGACTGTCCTTCCACGAACAGGGCCAGATGGGCGCCCGCCCATGAGTTGAGCAGGGAATGGTCGTCGTTCATATCAGTCGAGATAGTCGCGCAGGACCTGGGAGCGGGAGGGGTGGCGCAGTTTCGACATGGTCTTGGATTCGATCTGGCGGATCCTCTCACGGGTCACCCCGTAGACCCGGCCGATCTCGTCAAGGGTCTTCGGCTGTCCGTCCGTGAGCCCGAACCTCATCGACACCACACCGGCCTCCCTCTCGGAGAGAGTGTCGAGCACATCGTGGAGTTGCTCCTGCAGCAAGGAGAAGTTGACAGCGTCGGCGGGCACGACAGCTTCGGAGTCCTCGATGAGGTCCCCGAACTCGGAATCCCCGTCCTCGCCCAGGGGGGTGTGCAGCGAGATGGGCTCCCGGCCGTACTTCTGGACTTCGATGACCTTCTCGGGGGTCATGTCCAACTCGTGGGCCAGTTCCTCGGGGGTGGGTTCACGTCCGAGGTCCTGGAGCATCTGGCGTTGGACGCGGGCCAGTTTGTTGATGACCTCGACCATGTGGACCGGGATACGGATCGTACGGGCCTGGTCGGCCATGGCGCGCGTGATGGCCTGTTTGATCCACCACGTGGCGTACGTGGAGAATTTGTACCCCTTGGTGTAGTCGAACTTCTCGACCGCACGGATCAGCCCCAGGTTGCCCTCCTGGATCAGGTCGAGGAAAAGCATCCCGCGCCCGGTGTAACGCTTGGCCAGGGAGACGACCAGACGGAGGTTGGCCTCCAACAGGTGGTTCTTGGCCCGTCTGCCGTCCTCGGCGATCCACTCGAGGTCCTCGCGTTCGGAATCCTTGATTTTGACGTCCGGATCGTTCAGCTTCTCCTCTGCGAACAGTCCCGCCTCGATCCTCTTGGCCAGGGAGACTTCCTGTTCGGCGTTCAGCAAAGCGACCTTGCCAATCTGCTTGAGGTAGTCCTTCACAGGGTCCGCTGTGGCGCCAGCTGCCAGTACCTGTTGTTCCGGCTCATCCGTCTCATCTGCGTCTGACAAGGAGAAGCCCTCGTCTTCTGCCAGTTCAGCCTCAAGCTCAGCTTCCTTCTTGGGCTGGAATTCGGCATCGTCGACATCATCGAGGCTGCGCTTCTTGGTGCCGATCTTCACCTCGACGGAATCGCCGTCCTCGCTCATGTCATAATCGGCGTGACCGTCCACGGCAGCCAGGATCGCATCCTCAACCGAGGGTTCGGCGAAGTCCTCCAGGTCGTCGTCGAGATCGGCCCCCACTGTTTCGATGGCGTCTTCCACGATCTCATCGACGGGAATCGTCGGGATCGGATCAGCATTTTTCGTGGTTTTCTTCTTCGGCGTGCTGGGCTTTGTTGTGATTTTTTTGGTTTCTGCCGCTTTCGTTACGACTGCTGTATTTTTGCTTGCCATCATCAAAGCCCTTCACTATTAAAACTGAAGCCAACTTGAAACAGGGTAAAAAAAAACCCGCTCGCGTCAAGTCCGCATTCCATTATGCATGAGGGTACCCTCTCACGCAAGTTTTCACGTTTTTCTTCCGGATTGCCGCCCCTGACACCGCAGGTGTTCATCCTCAGATCTTTGTTTGCACGAATTCCCGAGACGGAATGAAATCGAGATTAGCCGTGTTATCACCAATGGCATCTGACGAAAGGACCAGCATGATTGCCCACGCCGGACTCACACGAACCAGCGTCAACCCGCAGAAGGACACCGTGGGTGTCTATCTTGAGGCCATCGCCCAACATCAACTCCTCGGAGCAGAGGAGGAAGTCGAATTGGCCCGACTCATCGAGATCGGAGTTTTCGCGGAGTACCTCCTGGACAACCCCGACGTCTCCCGTCCGACGAACGTCACAGACGACGAACTGTGCCGCATGCGCGACGAGGGACAACAAGCCAAACAGAGATTCATCGGCGCGAACCTGCGTCTGGTCGTCTCCATCGCCCGCAAACACGGCCGTGAAACCCTTCCCTTCCTCGATGTCATCCAGGAGGGCAATGTGGGCCTGATCCGTGCGGTGGAGAAATTTGACTATACCAAGGGGTTCAAGTTCTCCACGTACGCCACATGGTGGATCCGTCAGGCCATCTTCCGCGGGATCGCCGCCCACGGCCATATCGTGAAGATCCCGGTCCATGTGGCCGAACAGATCTCCCGCGTCCTGTCCACGACCCGACGCCTCACCTCCGATCTCGGGTACGAACCCGCCCCCAAGCAGATCGCCGCCGAACTGGGCCTGAACGAGGCTGAAGTGATCGAATTGTCCACCTATACACGTTCATACGCCTCCCTGGACGCTCCCCTGGCAGAGGGCGAATCCGTGACCCTGGGCGATCTGATCAGTCTGAAAGAAACGACTGTGGACACCCTCGAGGGCGCCCACGACAGCGAAGCCCTCAACGACATGCTGTGCGAATTGGACGAACGGTCCGCCGACATCGTCAGACGCCGGTACGGACTGCTCGACGGCCGTCCCAACCGCCTGTGCGAGATCGGCGAACATTGGGGAATCAGCGCCGAACGCGTACGTCAGATCGAACGCAACGCGATCGCCAAACTTCACACCCTCTCCCTGGCGGCCTGACTCATCGGCTGATCAGGGCCACCGGGCAGGAGGCGTGAGCCAACAGGGCTCGCACAGGACCTCCGAGAACCAGCGACGGACGGGGTTTGACCCCCATGACCAACAGGTCCACCTTGGAGGTCTCCTGAATGAGCTCGTCGGCGAGGACCCCGTGCTGGGACCGCACGGTGATCTCGACATCCGGGTATTGTTCCCTCACAGGCCCGACGATCTGCTCCAGACTCGCCAGCACCCTCTGCTCCCAGTTCTTCTCCTGGGCGACGGAAGCCGGGACGAAGGCGCCGATATTGGCCGGCTGGGTGGGCATCACATGGACCACATCCACTTTCGCCTGGCGGGTGCGGGCCTCATGGCAGGCCCACTTCAACCCTTTGTCCCCCGATCCGCCCATCGCGACGGTGATCGTGCGGAAAGAACCGGTCGGTTCGGGAGTGGAGGCGGCTGAGATGACCACGAGAGGACTGTAAGAACAGGACACCAGTGAGGTGGACGTCGATCCCACGAACATCCTCTCCAACCCGGTGGTGGCCCGCCTTCCCACGATCAGAATCTCAGCTTCCTTGCTGTATTCGCTCAACACCGACGTCGGATTGCCGATGGCCACATCGGTACGGATGCGGTCGGCGGGGACCCCCTTGGCGACAGCTAGGTCCTCGGCCTGTTTGACGGCTGCCTCACCGGCCTCTTTCAGGACGGTCGGATCGTAGATGATCCCCCATCCGCCGCTGACCACTCCGTCATCGACTGCGTTGACGAACCACAGATCCGCATCCAGGCGTTTGGCGCGTCCGATTCCGTATCGTGCCGCACGGATCCCGTCTTCCGAACCGTCGATTCCGACGAGGACTCTTGGTCGATTCCCTGTCATGGGGTTCTCCTCTCTTCACCCCCCATTCTTCTCTTCTTCACCCCCCCGTGTCATCCCCTCGCCTCATCCCGATTCGCGTCATCTTCGGAGAACGAAGGATCTCAGAGTCACACCTCGTCGGGGAAGGTGGTCTTCCCCTGGAGACTGTCTGCGAGCAGATCGTCGACCCCGTCGGCCACGTTGGTCATCTCGGTGATCGCCTGCCGCAGATGGGCGGGTACGAAGGGACTGGCATGTATCGACATCGTCACAAAGATCTTGTCGCCCACAAGTGAGAATCTCACCCAACGGGAGTGGGCGTTGATGTCGTTGACCACCTCCGCCGCACGGGAACGTCCCGAGACGTCGTGGACGAGGACGGAGAACAGACGTATCTCCTTGCAGTCCGAGGGGATGCGGATGAAGATCATCGTCGAGCCCACCCGTACCGCGAAGTCACTGTCCTGATCCCTCATCGGCACCGCACCGAAAACCTCTGAGAGTTCCTCGGCCACCGCCGCAGCCAGCTGCACCTCGTCCAGGGATCCGTACACGATCGTCTCTTCGCGTCCGCTCATGTCGGAGGATTCCGTGATCTCAGGCTCTTGGAGGATCTCGGCCAGCACATTGGAATCCAAAAAGACCGGATGGGTGACGTGGAAAACCTCGCGAAGGGCCAGGACCGCGGCCCATGCGACGGTTCCGCAGTCGTCCTGGCTGTCGGTGAGCGTGAACCCTTCCCCGTCTTCTTCCCATCCGAGCGTACGAAGACCATTGTTGTTTTCCTTCGTCAATCCGGATCTGGGTATGAAAGTGGTGATCTGATCCTTGGCCTGCTGACTGAACCGCACACACCACCTCTCCGATTCGTCGCAGGGATGCAGGGTGAGCGGTTCGGTTTCGTCCATCATGGACAGCACGTTTTCAAGGCGTACGGCAAAACGCCGCCAGGCCTGCTCGACCGAGTGGTCAAAATCGAAGTCGTCAATGGAAGTCATCACCTTCACGCTAGCACGCTCCAGACGATGAGCATAGTGATGACAGCTGCCATTGCTGTTCGAATGATCGGGGATTCCAGGTGAAACTTCTCGCGATGATAGGCTGAAAAGAGGTGATGGATCCCGCCTGGACCTGGTCCGAATTGCTCGATGCTGATGGTTCCTCCCGTGTACCCAAGGAAGGAAACCCATGCGCGATTCATTCGGTCGTGTGATCGATCCCGATCTCGACCACACCGATGCCACACTCGACGTTCCTCCCCATCCGTGGCGGCGACGGATCACACTCCACCGTTTCGTCACCGTGACCCTGATCGGAGTGGGCGGGGGATGCGGCACTCTCGCCCGATGGGGCCTCGGGACGTGGTTCCCCGCTCATGGCAGCACGATTCCCTGGACGACGATGGGGATCAACGCGCTCGGCGCCGGTTTGTTGGGTGTTCTACTCGCCTGGCTGGCAGCCTCCGGCCCCGACCAGGGCTGGAGGCGCAGGGTACGACTGACCTTCGGCACGGGACTCATCGGCGGTTTCACCACGTACAGTGCTTTTTCGATCGAAACCGTGGCCCTGCTGCGGCTGGGCCGGTGGCGGCTGGCGGTTGCGTACGCCGTCCTCAGCCTCGTGGCGGGTCTTCTCGCAGCCGGACTGGGCGACCGCCTCACAACTGTTTGGTTGAGGCGCAGGGCCGGAGAGCCGATCATTCAGGAGGCCCGATGATGTGGCTGCTGGTCGGGGTCGCGGGAGGCACGGGCGCTGTAACACGCTTCCTGGCTGACCGGTGGCTGACATCGCGGATAGGTTCGGCATGGCCTTTCGCGACCCTCATCATCAACGTCAGCGGCTCGTTTCTGCTGGGATTGCTCACCGGGTGGTGCGCTGGTCACGCTGGGTTCTCCGCGTGGCAGACCGTCGTGGGAACCGGATTCCTCGGCGGGTACACCACATTCAGCGCGGCAAGTGTGGAAACCATGAGACTGCTCCATGAGAAACGGACTCTCGCAGCGCTGGGTCACACAGCGGGCATGCTTGTCTCGTCTGTTGTCGCCGCGGGGCTCGGCTGGGCAGCGATCGCGTGAAATAGCTAGAATAGTGCATGGCGGTGGGGCTCGCCTGTTTGTCGAATCGTCGCTCATGCGGCCAACAGTCCCTATCTGATGCACAACCTGACCGTGCCGAGATAGGGCGTCGCACTCCTTCCCGGATTGGCGGATTGTACGCCGGGACCCGTCCGGATTCCGGAAACTACGAAGGAGTTATGATGACTTTTACAATTGACAAGGTCAGCGCCATCGAGGTGTTGGATTCACGCGGGCGCCCGACCCTGAACGTGACGGTGAAGCTCGGTGACGGAACACCGGCGGAAGCGGGCGTGCCGTCCGGCGCGTCGACCGGTACCCGCGAAGCTGTCGAATTGCGCGACCACGATCCTGCCCGTTTCTCCGGTCTCGGCGTCCTGAAGGCCGCCGGGAATGTGAACACTGAGATCAGCGGGATGCTGGCGGGACGCGCCTGGGGAAGCTTGGCCGAGGTCGACCAGGCCATGCGCGATCTGGATGGCACGCCGAACAAGTCCCGTCTGGGGGCCAACGCGCTGGTGGGGACGTCGATGGCTGTGGCTCGGGCCGTGGCATCGTCCGAGGGCAAACCTCTGTACGATTGGCTGCCCGGGTTCGGCCAGGCCAAACGGTTGCCCGTTCCCTGCTTCAACGTCCTCAACGGCGGGGTGCACGCCCCGAACCCCCTGGATTTCCAGGAATTCATGATCTGTCCCCTGGGCGCCCCGACAATGGCCGAAGCCGTCCGCGCCGGGGCCGAGGTGTACCAGGCGTTGCGCGGACTGCTCGTCAAGGACGGCCAGTCCACCGGTCTGGGCGACGAAGGCGGGTTTGCCCCCGACTTGGCCGAGCCCGAAGATGTACTGGAATTAATCGTTGCCGCCATCCAGAGCGCGGGGTATCCCACGGGTCCGACCGGGGTCGGGATCGCACTCGACCCGGCGGCCTCGGAGTTCAACCAGCCCGACGGTTCCTATCGCGTGAATGGGAAGAGCTACTCGAGCGCCGAGATGATTTCCCGCTATGAGGAGATGGTCGACCGCTTCCCCATCTGGAGCCTCGAAGACGGGCTGGGTGAGGCCGACACCGCCGGTTGGATTTCCCTGACGGCTGCTTTGGGAGGCAGAATCCAACTCGTCGGCGATGACAATTTCTGCACCAATCCGGCCATCATCACCGCTGCGATCTCAGACCGCATCGCCAACGCCGCGTTGATCAAACTCAACCAGATCGGCACCGTGACCGAGACACTGGACGCCATGCGTATCTGCCAGGAGGCGGGGTATGGCCAGATGGTCTCCCACCGCTCCGGCGAGACCCCGGACACCTTCATCGCCGATCTCGCCGTCGCCACCGGGTGCGGTCAGATCAAGACCGGGGCCCCTGCCCGTGGCGAGCGGATCGCAAAGTACAACCGCTTGATCCAGATCGAATCCCTCAATCCCGGACTCCCCTTCGGCCTCAACCGCTGAGAGTCAACCCAAGCCACGGGGACGGTTCTTCTGTCACACGTTGTTTGACAAGGTGTGACAGAAGAACCGTCCCCGTGGCTTCGTGGCTCAGGCCTGGTCTTTGCTGTCAAGGTGGATTGGCGACCAGAAACCATCTGCGAAGCGGATGAGACTCCAGGAACCTGTACGCGGGTTCGTATGGCGTCTTCCCCCTTCCAGGGGGACGAGGGTGTCGAGGATCATCCTGATGACGACGCAATGAGTGACAATAGCGACCGGTCCGGGAGCGTCAGCCACCCCGTCGATCAGCGAGCACGCCCGTTCAGTGACAGTCTCGAGGGATTCCACACCGGGTGTGGCATCCACAGAACCGTACTTCTCAATGAGGCCAGATTCCTGTGCACCGTTGAATTGCCCATAGTCTCGATCGAGAAGGCGCTCGTCGGTTTTCACGGGAAGGCCTGTTTCATCAGAAAGATCGATTGCGGTTTTCACGGCCCTCAGCAAAGGACTGGACAGCAACATCGAGAAGGGGATGTCTTTGAGGTGTTGCGCCAGGCCTCGCGCTTCGGACATCCCTATCATGTCGAGGTCGGGATCGAGCCTGCCTCTCAATGCACCAGTTGCGTTCAGTGGTGTGCGGCCGTGACGGCACAGATAGATATCTGTCATGATGTGCTCCTTTTTGTGTGTACGTGAGAAGCACTGATCACGGATGTGGATTGACCGGTCATCGGCAGACGGCTCCTCTCATTTCGAGTAGGGACCGTTAGCATTCGCGGTTATGGCGAGCCCCATCGCCATCT
>JGI24699J35502_11134019_pt1 | contig 24668 bp, 20 predicted proteins | sample TergutMp193P4_FD_35502 | JGI IMG/M metagenome (IMG submission 35502)
TGCCAATTTTACATAATTCTATGCCTGTTTTTTCCCGATAAGGCGATTAAGACGGAATCTCAATAATCCAAATTTTTTGCTTGCGGATTTAAGGTTTTATATTATTCACTACAAAGGTGACTATTTTTATCCGAATTTATACCTTAATTTTTTCATACAACAGAATAACGTTATTGATTATACTTAGATAGGGAGTTTTGAAATTATTCCAAATGAATATGAAGAACAACCAATTCCGATTGCGTCCCAATCCGGAAAGGCGGCCCCCACAAAGCCAGACCGGAAGAAACATAAAAATGCGTCTTTCCTTTTTGCTTGTAACCGTGAGCCAATTCGAACATTTTTTCCACCATCAGATTTAATGGCCACAACTGGCCGTCGTGCGTATGACCGGAAATTTGCAAGTCGATGCCTCTATTAACGGCATCGTCCAAAAAATAGGGTTCGTGATCTAACAGAATCAAGGCTTGGAGAGTATCGGTTTGCGCGACTAATTCGTGCAGAGGCTTTCGAAATCCGCCCTGTTGGTCGTTGCGGCCAATAATCCAGAAACTATGATTTACCTGAATCGCCGTATCGACGAGCAGCGTGATATTGGTTTTTTCCAGAAATTTTCGGCTGGCTTCGATACCGCTTAAATATTCGTGATTGCCCATGCAAAAATAAACGCCCAAAGGAGCGTTCAACTGGTTGAATTCTTCGTACATTCGTTCTTCGTTCAACGGCAATACATTGTTGTCTACGATATCGCCGGCGATTAAAATGATGTCCGGTTGTTGGCTGTTAATGAGTTGCACGTATTTTTGCAATTTCTTTTTATCTACCTGCACGCCCAAGTGCAAATCGGAAACCACGACCGCTTTCAGCTCTTTGTAGTGGCCTCCGGGTTTGTGAATCGTAATGTCCTTTTCTACGACAACCGGATGATTGAATCGAATATAACCTACTGTCAAAGCTATGATTACAATCAGGTATCCCGAAACAACCTGTATCCGGCGAAACAGAAGCGGAGTGATTTTTCGGGGTAAAAACCGAAAAAAACGGTTCAGAACATACAAGCAATCGGTGATCAGAAAATAGAGCGTAATATAGAACAAAACTCCCATCCAGCACGTACCGATGAAATACAATACTTTTTGAAGTCCCAACGGCAAGTAATTTCTTCCCAACATAGCGATAACAAACGCGCTATAAAAAATAAAAAAAAGAAGGCAGTAAATGAAATAGGTTTTACGCACGGAAGTCAAAGCGGTTCGTCCCCGTCGGAAAATGTAAAAGTTAATCAGCGTGTAAAGCAGAAAAACAAGAAAAAAAAATAAACTCATATACTAAAAATAAAGTTATAAAATAAGAGAAAGGGATGGGATTTTCATCTCAATTTCAACCGGTCTATTATTTTGAAGACAAAAATAACGATAGTTTTTGATATAGCAATCATTTTCCTGTTTCTTGCTGGCAATAGTTGTCAAAAACTGTACCGGTTACGGATATGCGTCCAATATATTTTAAAAATTTCGTGCGAGACATTCACTGCCTGCATTCAAAAAATGGAATCATTATATCTCGTTCAAATTAAGGTTATTCCTGCCTATCAATATTTTACAATATATAATAAACGTCATTAATATTTACTGATAAGTTTTAATATTTATATTTATTCATTTGATTATAAGTATTTTAAATACATAGATATGTATTTATTTGAGACGCTTAGTATAGGAACATAAAAATCATTTTTTTTTCTTACATTTGCGCCACAAATAAATCATTCGTCATGCAAAAACCGTCTATTCCTAAAGGAACGCGCGACTTTTCGCCCGAAGAAATGGAGAAACGCAACTACATTTTCGACACAATCCGTCGAGTTTTCTATCTTTATGGATTCAAACCCATTGAAACGCCAGCCATGGAAAATCTGGCTACTCTCATGGGTAAATACGGAGAAGAAGGCGATAAGTTGCTTTTCAAAATACTTAATTCCGGCGACTTTCTCAGCGAAGTAGATTCAGACGATTTCGAAAACCGCCGCTTGGTCAAACTAATGAATCAAATGTGCGAAAAAGGATTGCGCTATGATTTGACTGTCCCCTTCGCCCGTTTCGTGACCATGCATCGCAACGAAATCACATTTCCTTTCAAACGATTTCAAATTCAACCGGTGTGGCGCGCCGATCGCCCGCAGAAAGGCCGTTACCGTGAATTTTTTCAATGCGACGCCGATATTGTAGGTTCGGATTCCCTGTTGAATGAAGTAGAATTGATACAAATCATGGACGAAGCGTACAATCGGTTTGGAATTCGGGTGCGCATCTTGATGAATAATCGAAAGATATTGAGCGGAATTGCGGAAATTATCGGCGAGGCGGAAAAGATTACGGAGATTACAACGGCTATTGATAAATTAGACAAAATTGGTCTGGAAAAAACGAATGAAGAACTTGCATCGAAGGGCATCGGAAAAGAAGCTATTGCTAAATTACAACCGATTATCCTTTTCAACGGATCCAATCGGGAAAAACTGACCGCTTTGAAAGAAATGCTGGCGTTTTCCGCAACTGGAATCAAAGGCGTGGAAGAAATGGAAATAATTCTCAATAAAACCGAATTATTGGAAATCCGGAGTGAAATAGAATTGGATTTGTCCCTTGCGCGCGGTCTGAATTATTATACAGGAGCTATTTTTGAAGTGAAAGCGAAGGATGTTTCTATTGGCAGCATCACGGGAGGAGGACGTTATGATAATCTAACGGGCGTTTTTGGGATGCCCGGCGTTTCGGGCGTAGGAATTTCATTTGGGGCAGACCGTATTTTCGACGTTTTGAACCAATTGGAGTTGTATCCCGATCCTACCGCTCAACGTACTCACGCCTTGTTTGTTAATTTTGGAGAAAAAGAAGAAAATTTCGTCCTGCCGCTTTTGTTCTCTTTGCGGAAAGCGGGAGTAAATGCCGAGATTTATCCTGAATCCGCCAAAATAAAAAAGCAAATGTCGTATGCCGACGCCAACCGCATCCCCTACGTGATTATAGCTGGAGAATCTGAAATTCAGGAAAATAAAGTGTCCGTAAAAAACATGTTGACGGGTGAACAACAAACGCTCGCTGCTTCCAAGCTGTTGGATTACCTGTCATCACAAGCATAGAAGTTTGTCAAATTGGCAGCATTTATTTTTTGGCACGAAGTTCGCTCTGTGTGTGACAGAATATTAAACAAATGTTCATTAAATAAATTACAACAAATAAATATTTTACGATCATGAGTATTAAACCATTAGCAGACAGAGTGCTGGTAAAACCGGCAGCTGCCGAAGAAAAGACAAGCGGAGGGATTATTATCCCGGATTCAGCAAAAGAAAAACCTTTAAAGGGAGAAGTGATGGCAGTGGGACATGGAACAAAAGACGAAGCCATGGTACTGAAGGCAGGCGATGAGGTTCTTTATGGTAAATATGCCGGAACAGAGATTGAATTGGATGGCGAAAAGTATTTAATTATGCGCCAATCGGATGTTTTAGCAATTATCTAATTTTTAAAAACTAAAAAATGAAGCGAATGAAATGTATTTCTTTCATTTTCTTCTGGTAAAAAACAAAAAAATATTATGGCAAAAGAGATTAAATTTGATATTGATGCTCGCGACCTCTTAAAAAAAGGCGTAGATGAATTAGCAAATGCGGTGAAAATAACATTAGGGCCCAAAGGTCGCAATGTAATTCTGGACAAAAAATTCGGTGCGCCCCAAATTACTAAGGATGGCGTCACAGTGGCTAAGGAAATTGAACTTCCCGACTCATTTCAAAACATGGGCGCTCAATTAGTAAAAGAAGTAGCTTCTAAAACCAACGACGACGCAGGCGACGGGACTACCACCGCCACTGTTTTGGCGCAATCCATCATCAGCGTAGGAATGAAAAATGTAGCCGCTGGCGCTAACCCGATGGATTTGAAAAGAGGCATTGATAAAGCGGTAGTAAAAGTAGTGGCTTCGTTGAAAGATCAATCGCAAGAAATCGGCGATGATTTCAGTAAAATCGAAAATGTGGCTAAAATTTCCGCTAACGGCGATGAAACGATTGGTGCTTTGATTGCCGAAGCCATGAAAAAAGTAAAAAAAGAAGGCGTTATCACCGTAGAAGAAGCCAAAGGTATTGAAACATACGTAGAGGTAGTAGAAGGAATGCAATTCGACAGAGGCTATATTTCTGCTTATTTCGTTACTAATACCGAAAAAATGGAAGCCGACTTAGAAAATCCATACATCCTGATCTATGACAAAAAAATTTCTGTATTGAAAGATATTCTTCCCATTCTTGAACAAACAATTCAAACGGGTCGTCCTTTGTTGATTATTGCTGAAGACATCGAATCCGAAGCATTGGCTACTTTGGTAGTGAACCGTTTGCGCGGATCCTTAAAAATCTGTGCTGTAAAAGCTCCGGGATTTGGCGACCGCCGCAAAGAAATGCTGGAAGATATTGCCGTTTTAACGGGCGGCGTAGTAGTTTCGGAAGAAAAAGGATTGAAATTGGAAGGAACTACTATCGACATGTTGGGAACTGCCGAAAAAGTAACCGTAAGCAAAGAAAATACGGTGATCGTGAATGGTTCTGGTCAAAAGAATTTGATCAGCGCGCGAGTAGCCCAAATCAAAACACAGATCGACAATACGACTTCCGATTATGATCGTGAAAAATTGCAGGAACGTTTGGCTAAATTGGCCGGCGGCGTAGCCGTTCTTTATGTAGGCGCTCCTTCGGAAGTAGAAATGAAAGAAAAGAAAGACCGCGTAGACGACGCTTTGAGCGCTACCCGCGCCGCCATCGAAGAAGGAACGGTTCCGGGGGGCGGTATTGGATACATTCGCGCCATTGCTGCTTTGGAAGGTTTGAAAGGCGAAAATGCTGACGAAACGACAGGCATTGAAATTGTTAAACGCGCTATTGAAGAGCCGCTTCGTCAAATCGTTGAAAATGCTGGTAAAGAAGGCGCAGTAGTGGTACAGAAAGTAAGAGAGGGCAAAAACGATTTTGGTTACAATGCACGTACCGACGTTTATGAAAACTTGTATGCTGCCGGCGTAATCGACCCCACAAAAGTAACCCGCGTAGCGCTGGAAAATGCGGCTTCTATTGCTGGTATGCTTTTGACCACCGAATGTATAGTCACCGACAAGAAGGAAGAAAATCCGGCTCCCCCGATGCCTCCCATGGGTGGCGGAATGGGCGGAATGATGTAATTCGGTCGTTCACCGGCTTCCAATAAAACCCAACAGGGCTGTCTCAAAAGTTTTTTGAACGCAGCCCTGTTTTTTTGTGACTTGAGATTTCTTTTTTTTAGAATGTATAACGCACTGTCAGAGCGCCGCCCCAGTAAAATCCTGCATCATGCATAAAATAGAAACGAGGACCAAAATCGGCAGATAATGCAAGCGGAGCCTTAGGTATTTTATATTCCAAGCCAATCAATCCGTCAAGCGACACGTTGAAATCACTTGTTGTCGTGCTGTTTACTTTCGTGACGAATACTCCCGCTGAAGCGCCCGGCCCCACAAACCAACTCAATTTTGGAACATCGGCAAGATTCCATTGCCACAAATAAAATCCCGAACCGCTTATTTTGGTCGTGTGCTTTTGAAAGATGTCGAGATCTGCGATTACTTCAAAAGCATTGCTTGGCGAAACAAATTTTTTGTAACTCAATCCCAACGGACGACCTAAGCGTAATCCCAACGAACTGTTGTAATCTTGTGCGTTTACACCCACCGCAACTGTTGCAAGCAGTGCAATAAAAAAAAATTTTCTCATGACAAATTGTAATTTTTTAGTTATTAATATAGTTAAAATAAATTTGTTGACCAAATTTGGAAAATTATGAACTTTACTGCTTCAGTTTAAATTAAATTTTCTTTTTCGGCTGTAAAGTTAGTCTTTTCTATGATAAAATTTAAAAAAATAGATAATTTGAGGATATAAATTTTACATGTTTGTATTGAATTGGAGGAATCGGCGGGATCAAGAGCATTTTTTTGTCCTCAACTCTTTTTGCAATTTGAACGATTTTTTCTATTTTTGCAAACAAAAAAATAATAATATGAGTTATTTGATTACGCCGAAAGCATATAAATCCCCTTTGAATAAAATTGAGACAGAAAAGGGTATTCAGAAAATCAAGGATTTTTTTCAGCAGAATTTGTCTTCCGAACTGCGACTGAGACGAACAACCGCTCCCTTATTTGTTCTGAAAGGCACGGGCATCAACGACGATTTGAATGGAACAGAACGAGCGGTGACTTTTCCTATTAAGGATTTAGGCGACGCTAAAGCGGAAATTGTCCATTCCTTAGCCAAATGGAAACGGTTGATCTTAGCCGATTTCGGTATTGAACCGGGCTATGGTATCTATACGGATATGAATGCCATCCGGGCGGACGAAGAGTTGGGAAATCTTCATTCGCTCTATGTCGATCAATGGGATTGGGAACTGGTTATGCAGGAAAACGAACGAAATCTGGATTTTCTGAAGGATATTGTTCGCCGAATTTATGCTTCAATTCTCCGTACCGAATATTTGGTTTATGAAACTTATTCGGAATTCAGACCGCAACTTCCTCGGGATATTTATTTTATTCATGCCGAAGAGTTGCTTCAAAAATACCCCGGAACAACAGCAAAGGAAAGAGAAGATGCGATTACAAAAGAAAAAGGAGCCGTATTTATTATGGGCATCGGATGCCGATTGAGCAATGGAGAGAGACACGATGGACGAGCTCCCGACTACGACGACTGGACAACAATTGCCAACGGATTGCCCGGATTGAACGGCGATATTCTTGTTTGGAACGAAATTTTAGGACGATCGTTCGAACTTTCGTCGATGGGCATTCGCGTCAATGCGGAAGTAATGGAAAAACAATTGATCGAATCGGGAACCGAAAACCGCAGGGAATTGTATTTTCACAAATGTTTATTAAATAATGAATTGCCTCAGACCATCGGAGGAGGAATCGGTCAGTCGCGCTTGTGTATGTTTCTTCTGCGCAAGGCGCATATCGGTGAAATTCAAGCCAGTATATGGCCGCAAGAAATGCGGGAAGAAGCCCTGAAGCATGGAATCGCTCTGATCTGATTTTTAAATCCGCATTCTTTATTCTTTGATTCTTTGGAACGCAGACAACGCTGATGAAACAGAGGCAGGCGGACTTTTTGTTTATTATTTGTGTGGTTCCGCATCACTGGCGGTATCTGTGTTCCCTTCGCGTTCTGTTTGCTTGAGTTCCGGATAGCTCACCCTGGAATGATATACCGATAATAATTTTTCCACAAAAACATTTTTGATCACAGATATATTCTTGAATGTTAGGGGAGCATTATTCAATAACCCTTCGGCTATTTGTCCGTCGATGATTCGGTTGACCAAGCCCCGAATGCTTTCTTCATTGTAATCTTTCAAACTTCGCGAGGCCGCTTCTACCGAATCGGCCATCATTAAAATAGCCGTCTCTTTTGTATCCGGATTGCTGCCCGGGTACGTGAATAGTTTTTCGTCTATCGGTTTATCTGGATTGGCATTTTTGAAGGAATTGTAAAAATATTTGACTTTTCCCGTCCCGTGATGCGTTTGGATGAATTTGATCAGAACCGGAGGAAGATTAATGCTTTTCGCCTTTTCCACTCCTTTCTGCACATGGCTGATAATGATTTGCGCACTTTGCTCATACGATAAGTTGTCGTGCGGATTGTTTCCTTCCATTTTGTTTTCGATAAAATAAGCAGGATTATCCATTTTGCCCAGATCGTGATACAGCGCACCCGTGCGAACCAATTGAGGGTTGGCGCCGACTTTCGTTGCGGCAGCAGTTCCCAGCATAGATACTTGCAAGGAATGTTGAAACGTTCCGGGGCAACGTTCGGAAAATTGCGTCAAAATCGGTAAATTGATATCGGATAATTCGATCAGCGTAACATTGGAAATGTATCCGAAAATCTTTTCCAGAATATAAATAAAGGGGTAAGTAAACATGACAAACAAAAAGTTAATGCCGAAACAAATAAATACAGTCCAACCCACCTTGGACAAATCTCCTTCCTGAAAAAATTGAAAACCAATATAGATGATGATATAGGTAGCCAGGATGCAAATGGCGCTGCGAACCAGTTCGGAACGTTGATTTAAATTTTTAAGTGTATAAATAGCTACTGCACAAGTAGAAAGTTGCAGAAGAATAAACTCGAAAGGATAAGGAACGACCAAAGAACAGATCAATATAGTGATCAGGTGAACCATTGACGCTGTTCGCGAATCGAAAAAGGTCTGAATCACAATCGGTATGATAGCGTAGGGAATGATATAAACGTTAAATAGTTTGGAACCTACACAGATTTCCGTCAGGAAAATAAAAAGAGAAGAAATAAAAAGCAGGAATACGACATCTTTTTTGCTTGCATAAATTTTTTTCTGAAAATACAAAAGATACAACAAAAAACAAAGCATCAGACTGACCGTAAGGATCGAAATGCCGGCAATCAGACCGCCCACTTGCATCTTTCCCCCCTGATTTTCCTGCATTTGCTTGAAAGAAAAAAGAATCTGAAAAGTCTGTTCATTGATAATTTCTCCCATATCCACAATCTTTTCCCCCGCTTGCACCACGCCGCAGAAAGGCGATATCTGCCGTAAATCGTTTTGCTTGACTTTTTCGGACATCGCCTCGTCGTATTCCATGTTTTCATACAAGTACACATTCAAATCAACCGACCGCAATACATTCGCATTCAAATTTTTCTGGCATTTTTCCAAAATATACGAATAGGCCGATTTAGGCGTAAAAACGGTACTGGTCGGATGAGGAATTGCTTTGTTGCTATCTTGCAAAACTTTGAAAACAGCGTATCGGTTGTTCTTCAAAAACGCATAATCGTTGCTCGAAACAATGCCGATCGTGTAAATGTCTTTCAATGTTTTTTCGATATAATGTTTATACTCCAGATTCCAGAATTCTTTGGGAAAATGTTCGTAATCAGATTTAAACCGCTCTAATTGTTTATTATACATTTCTTTATCCCATGAAAAATAGGGATTGAAGTTATTGATAACCGAATCTTGCTCCATCTTCAACTGCTGTTCCGATTTATAGATCGAAAAATCGCGAGGAGCTGTCAGCAAACCATATTTCCATGGTTTTCCTTCTACAAAAGTATATCTAAATCGTTCTTCCCTTGGAAATAAGATAATTATTACTAAGGTTACAAGAATAAAGTAAAAATACGGGGGTATGTTAATAATCTTTTTCATAACAATGAAATTTTGCCGAAATATAGCAAAAAAAGATAAATATACGTACTTTTGTAGCGCTTTTTTAATCAACAGAGAATTTTTTTATTATTTACCAGCGCTATTTGTATAGATTTACACTGACATGCCAGAAAAAAAAATACGCGTACGTTTTGCTCCAAGTCCTACGGGACCCCTCCATATAGGAGGCGTTCGGACTGCTTTGTATAATTATTTATTTGCTGAAAAATACGGAGGAAAACTGATTTTGCGAATCGAAGATACCGATTCCCAACGATTTGTTCCCGGAGCCGAAGAATATATTATCGAATCGTTTCGGTGGTTGGGCATTCCTTTTGACGAAGGTCCGCACCAAGGGGGCGCTTACGGCCCCTATCGGCAGTCGGAACGAAAAGTTGTTTATAAACAATATGTCGACCAACTGTTAGAAAAAGGTTTGGCCTACATCGCATTCGATACGCCGGAAGCTTTGGATGCAAAACGTTTCGAAATTCCTAATTTTCAATACGATGCTTCCACACGGATGAAGATGAACAATTCGTTGATCTTGTCGAAGGAGGAAACGGATCGGCGCATCGCTTCGGGGCAACAATACGTGGTGAGAATCAAAATCGAGCCAGACCGCCTAATCGTTGTCAACGATTTAATACGCGGGAAAGTAACTGTTAGTTCTTCTATTTTAGACGATAAAGTATTGTATAAATCGATCGATCAACTGCCGACTTATCATTTAGCCAATATAGTGGACGACCATTTAATGGAAATCACTCATGTGATTCGCGGAGAAGAATGGTTGCCTTCCGCTCCTTTGCATCTGACCTTGTACGACTATTTTGGTTGGAAAGATACAATGCCCCAGTTTGCCCATTTGCCTCTGTTGCTGAAACCGGAAGGCAACGGCAAACTGAGCAAACGCGATGGCGACCGATTGGGATTTCCTGTTTTTCCATTGCAGTGGCAAGACCCTAAAACCGGAGAAATTTCTTCGGGTTATCGCGAAAAAGGATATTTGCCGGAAGCGGTGGTGAATTTTCTTGCACTTTTGGGTTGGAATCCCGGCGACGACCGAGAAATGATGTCTTTAGACGAACTCGTCGATTTGTTTTCTTTGGAAAAATGCAGCAAAAGCGGCGCGAAATTCGATTACAAAAAAGGAATTTGGTTCAATCATCAATATATTCAGTTGAAATCCGATGAGGAGATTGCCGGCTTATTTTTACCCATTTTGGAAGAAAAATTGACAACATGTCAGAGCAATGTCGTTTGCAATGACCAGATGCTTGTGAAAATAGTCGGTTTAGTGAAAAATCGCATCAATTTTGTTCAGGAATTATGGGAACAAACTTCTTTCTTTTTTGTTCCGCCTATTGCTTACGACGAAAAGACGGTACAAAAACGATGGAAAGAGGATACTCCCGCCCAACTTACCGAATTGACGGCTGTTTTGGAATCGGTCGAAGATTTCACATCCAAGCCGACCGAAGACGCCGTTATCTCTTGGATCGAAACCCAAGGTTATCATTTGGGTTCTGTAATGAATGCTTTCCGTTTGGCCTTGGTGGGCGAATCCAAAGGTCCGCATATCTTTGATATTACCGAAGTGTTGGGAAAAGAAGAAGTTATTCGAAGAATCAAACGAGCCGTCCGGGAAATAAAAATCTAAGGGAAGCCATGCAAAAAACGGGGAATAAGATTAAGTACAGCTTGGTGAAAGGAGTGTGGAAGCTCTTCTCTCTCCTTCCTTTATCGGTTATGTACGGCCTATCCGACGTTTTGTTTTATCCGTTGTATTATTGGATTCGATATCGACGACGGATCACGCGCAAAAATTTGACGGAATCGTTTCCGGAAAAAACCCTTCAACAACTGATCGCAATAGAAAAACGTTTTTACCGTTTTTTCATTGATATGATGTTTGAAATGTGCAAAATGGCTTCTTTTTCCAAACAAGAAATAAACAAACGCATACGATTCGTCGGTATAGAAGAAATCAACCGTTTGTTGGAAAGCGGAAATTCCATTTCGCTTTTTGTTGGCCATTGCGGAAATTGGGAATGGATGAGTTCGATGCCCTTGCATTTGCCGAAAAATGTTGTTTCCGGACAAATCTATCATCGTTTGCATAACTCGCTTGTTGATAAATTGTTGCTTCAAAATCGCTCGCGATGGGGCGCCAACACGGTCGAAATGAAAGAAACGCTGCGTTGGATTCATACGCATGTTCGTCAGGGACAAGTAACGATTATGGGCTATATTGCCGACCAGGCGCCGCGTTGGAATAATACGCAGCATTACGTCCGTTTTCTCAACCACCAGACGTATGCACTGACTGGCGCTGAAAAAATTACCCGGAAATATGGTTTTGAAGCTTATTACTTGGATATTGAGCGCAAACGGCGAGGATATTATGAAGTCCATTTTGTCCGGATGTGCGAACGTCCGCAGTCGTTGCCCGAATTTGAACTGACAGACATTTATTTCAATCTGTTGGAACAAACGATACGAAAACATCCCGAATATTATTTATGGACGCATAATCGTTTTAAGCATGCGACTACGAAAATAGTGCAGGAAGTGAAATTGTAAATAATTTGCAATAAAAGAAATGAATATAGATTTTGTGGTTACTTGGGTGGATATGAATGATCCCCAATGGCAAAAAGATTTTGCGGCGCATGCAGGCAAAATAGATAATAAAACCAATGAATTTTCCGAAGCCCGTTTCAGAGAGTATGGTCTTTTGAAATATTGGTTCAGAGGAGTGGAAAATTTTGCGCCCTGGGTGAGAAAAATTCATTTTGTTACTTGCGGCCAGCATCCCGAATGGCTGAATATCCGTCATCCCAAGTTGCATCTGGTAGACCACAAAGATTATATTCCCCTGCAATTTTTACCTTGTTTCAATTCAAGTCTTATCGAAATATATTTGCACAAAATACCGGATTTGTCCGAACATTTTGTTTATTTCAATGACGATTTTTACATGATCAATGCCCTTACGCCGGAACGTTTTTTTATCAATGGATTGCCGAATGATATTGCCGCCTTCCGGCTTAATTTGGGATTGTCGCTATGGAATCGATGTTTGAAAAACAATATCGCCATCATTAACAAACGTTTTGATAAAAAAGAAGTAATAAAACGCGATCACGATAAATGGTTCAGCAAAGATTATGGGGGAAAATCCTTTTTAACCCGCCTTTTGTCTCCTTACGGAAAATTTATCACTTTGCGCACGCCGCACAATGCGCAACCTTATACCAAAACGACTTTTGAAGAAGTTTGGAAATTTGCTGGAAAAGAGTTGACCGAAATGTCTGTTCACAAATTTCGCAGTCCCAAAGATTATACACAGGAACTTTTCAGAACTTGGCAGATATGCCAATCAAATTTTATGCCTTACAACACTTACCACGATACCAAAATGTTCCCGTTGATTTTCAAATCGGAAAAAGCGGTCAAAGCCATACGCGAACAATCTTATTTGCTTATTTGCTTAAACGACAGCGTACACGTCAAAAACTTTGAAAAAACGATGCGCGATATTCACTCGGCTTTTGAAAGCATCTTGCCAAACAAATCCAGTTTTGAAATCGACACAGCGAAACCCTCCCCTGGCGCATTGCTTAATCCAGTATAGTCGCCGTGAAACGGCATCCGGCCCTTAGGAAGGCAAAGTCGGCCTTACAATGATGCTTTTTTTCTTAACTGGATGACAATCGGAATTTTATTCAACGGGGCGTCATATCAAATAAAGCGAACTGATCGATTCGTTATTGCATACGCGGAGAATAGCATCGGCAAATAAATCGGCGATGGAAATGATCCGTACTTTTTTACTTTCCTTGTGATAGGGAATGCTGTCGGTAAAAATGATTTCCGTCAATATCGATTCGTTGATGCGGATGGTGGCCGGATCGGACATGACAGCATGGGAAGCAACCGCCCGAACAGAATTTGAGCCTGCCGACATCATCAGCTCGGCAGCTTTGGTAATCGTGCCTGCCGTATCCACAATGTCATCGATCAGGATAATATCCATTCCGTTCACATCGCCAATGATTTTCATTTCCGATACTTCGTTGGCCTTTCTACGCAATTTGTAGCAAATAACCATTGGAAGGTTCAAATGTTTGGCGTATGCATTGGCCCGTTTAGTGCCGCCTACGTCGGGAGTAGCAATGACCGGATTTTTCAGATCCCATGTTTTCATTTCGTCAATAAAAATAGTAGACCCGTATAAATGGTCGACTGGAACATTGAAGAAACCTTGAATCTGATCGGCATGCAAGTCCATAGTAATTAGACGATTGATTCCAGCAACCGCCAATAAGTCGGCCACTAATTTAGCGCCGATGGCTACGCGCGGTTTGTCTTTTCTGTCTTGACGCGCCCACCCGAAGTAGGGTATCACAGCAATGATAGATTTGGCCGAAGCTCTTTTGGCCGCATCAATCATCAATAGCAGTTCCATTAAATTGTCGGCATTGGGGGAAGTCGACTGAATCAAAAATACATGACAACCCCGGATGGATTCTTCGTAGGAAATGGAGAATTCGCCGTCGGCAAAATAAACAATATTCATTTGTCCTAAAGGACAATTCAAGCTTTTGCAGATTTTTTCTGCCAAATAACGAGAATTTGTACCTGAAAATACTTTATAAGGAACTTTCGCTTGCATGAGAAGGATATTTTTGTATAATTATGTATGAAATTGTCATTAAAAAATTCCTGCAAAAGTAATAGAAAATTTGTAATAACCCCGTTAAACGATATAAAAATTTTATCTTTGTACGGAAAATAAAAATAATGGAGTCAATAGATGTATTAACGGGTCAGCATGTTGTGATTCAGTATGAACCTGCAGGAATCCTGCGGAGAGGGTGCGCTTTGGCAATAGATGTAATAGTCATGATACTTTACGGTTATATTATTTCTTATATATTGAGTAAGACGGCCATTTTAATGTTTCTGGCATACAAAATACGGGATATAATTCATTTCGTTTTTTATCTTCCCATTCTTTTTTATCATTTTTTTTTCGAATCGCTGATGAACGGACGGACGATCGGAAAAATAATTGCCGGAACACGGGTGACTCATATTGACGGGTCGACGCCGGGTTTAACCTCTTACTTTCTTCGTTGGCTGCTCCTGCCGATTGATATTTTTCCTATCGGCGTAGGGATCGGCGGACTATTTATTATCTTCTCCAAAAATCACCAGCGTATCGGCGATCTGGCTGCTGGAACGGTTGTGGTGCGTAATGCCAAGCCTCCCCAATTGGATTTGGATACAGATTTCATCGAATTTTCGGACGATTACCAACCAACGTTCAGGGAAGTCGAATTGTTATCCGATGGACAAATCCGTTTTATTACAGGGATGCTTTACGATCCGAGAAACAAACGCGCCATCACCGCTTCTCTGCAAACGCTCAGCGCGCGGGTGAAAGAATTGTTAAAAATAAATAGCGCTTTAGACGACCGTACTTTTTTAGAAACTTTGGTGCGCGATTATAATTTTTATGCCTGGCACGGAATGTAAAAATTTGGATAAAAATAATTCATAATTCGGAAAAACATGCTAAACAAAATCATCCGATTCTCGCTCAATAACAAACTATTCGTATTGCTGGGAGCGGTATTGCTAACAGCAGGCGGATTGTACATCATGCAAAAAATGGACGTGGACGTCTTCCCCGACCTGACGGCTCCGACAGTGGTGGTAATGACCGATGCGCGCGGCATGTCGGCTGAAGAGGTGGAACGGCTTGTGACCTTCCACATCGAAACGGCGGTGAATGGCGCAACCGACGTACGCCGCGTTCGTTCGTCATCCCTGCAAGGCTCTTCTTTTGTGTGGGTGGAATTTGATTGGGGTACGGATATTTTCAAAGCCCGTCAGATTGTGAGCGAGAAAATGGTAACGCTTGCGGATGCCTTGCCAGAGGGAGTAGTACCTGTACTGGCTCCGCAATCGAGCGTGATGGGCGAAATATTGTTTGTCGGTTTGCAATCCGATTCTACTTCGCTCATGGATTTACGCACTTTGGCCGATTGGGTTGTAAAACCGGCGGTACTTGCTACGGGCGGCGTGTCGCAGGTAACGATTATCGGCGGCGATTACAAACAGTATCAAATCCTTGCCGATCCACAGAAAATGGACCTCTACGGCGTAAGCATGAACGAATTGGCGCAAGTGGGGCGCACCTTCAGCGTTAATTCTTCTGGCGGCGTGATACGCGATTACGGCAACGAATACATGTTGCGGGGAATTGCACGTTCCAACGATTTGGAAGAATTGGGCGCAACTTTCATTAAAACGGTAAACGGTAAACCCGTTGTCGTATCGGATGTTGCCGATATCGTAATCGGCAGCGCCGTCAAATTAGGCTACGCTTCGCAAAACGGCCAACCTGCAGTGATTCTGTCTATTTCCAAACAGCCCAATATCAATACATTGAAAGTAACCGAAAATATTGAGCGCAATCTGGCGGAAATTCAGAAATCGCTGCCTTCGGATGTGAAAATGGACACCAAAATTTTCCGTCAGGCCGACTTCATCGAAGCGTCGGTAAACAACGTAGGAAAAGCGCTGATAGAAGGCGCGTTGTTTGTCGTCATCATTCTTTTTCTCTTTTTGGGGAGTTTTCGCACTACGCTGATTTCCATAATCGCCATTCCATTGTCATTGCTGGGCAGTATGATTGTTCTTTACTTTTTGGGCATGAATATCAATACGATGACGTTAGGCGGAATGTGCATTGCCATTGGTTCGTTGGTAGACGACGCCATTATCGACGTAGAAAATGTGTACAAACGTCTGCGGCAAAACCATCATCTGCCCAAAAGCGAACGGCAACCGGTATTTGATGTTGTATTCGACGCTTCGCATGAAATCCGCGCTTCCATCCTCAATGCTACGTTTATCATCATCGTAGCGTTTATTCCCTTGTTCTTCCTTTCGGGCATGGAAGGACGTATGCTAAAACCCTTGGGCGTGGCTTACACCGTGTCGTTGTTCATGTCGTTGCTTGTTGCCATGACTTTGACGCCGCTGCTATGTAAGCTTATGTTGTCGAACGAAAAATATTTGAATAAAAATGAAAAAGATAGTTGGCTTGTCCGTAAACTTACAGAGCTTTACGGCACATCGCTTGCATGGGTATTGCGTAATAAAAAGAAAGCGCTTTATCCAACCCTTGCTTTATTTATTTTTTCGGTTGCCTTGTTTTTCACTATGGGACAAAGTTTTCTACCTGATTTCAATGAGGGATCGCTAACGATTTCGGCGGTAACTAAACCCGGCGTATCGCTGGAAGAAAACAACAGTTTGGGCAATCTAATAGAAATCGAATTACTCAATATTCCCGAAGTTACAACTACTGCAAGACGTACGGGGCGCGGCGAACTGGACGAGCATTCGCAAGCCGCCAACAGTGCGGAAATCGATGTTAATTTCCAACTGAAAAAACGCAGTCGCGAAACGTTTTTGGCCGATGTGAGGGAAACGCTCGCAAACATTCCGGGTATAGCAAGCACCGTTGGCCAACCCTTGGGACACCGCATCGACCATATCCTGTCTGGAACGCGCGCCAATATAGCGATTAAACTTTTCGGCGCAGATTTGAGTACGCTGTTTATGACGGGCAATCAAATTCAAAATTCCATCCGGAATATTGACGGATTGGTGGACGTTGCCGTGGAACAGCAGACCGAAACGCCGCAGATACAGGTACGCGTCCATCGCGGTATGTTAGCCAAATATGACGTCACAATAGAGGATTTCAATCGTTTTATCGATCTTGCCTTTGCAGGCGAAAAACTCGCCGATATATATGAAGGACAACGCAGTTTCGATTTGGTATTGCGTCTGAATAAAAACTATACTGAAAGTATCGACGGGGTACGCGCCGCCTTGATCGACATCGGCAACGGGCGTAAGATACCATTGGAAGAAGTGGCCGACATAGCTTCGGTAGGCGGCCCTAATTCGATCAGCCGCGAAAACGTACAACGCAAAATTGTTATTTCCGCCAATGTTTCAGGCAGGGATTTGAAAAGCGTGGTAAACGATATTAAAAAGAATGTTGCTCAAAATATCCGGCTTCCCGAAGGTTATCGCATTGAATACGGCGGACAGTTCGAGAGCGCTGAAAACGCTTCCAGAACCTTGTTTATCACTTCCATTTTGGCTATTTGCATCATTTTTTTGCTGCTTTACGGCGAATTCAAAAATCTGACGCTTTCGGCCATCGTACTGCTTAATCTTCCTTTGGCTCTCATCGGCGGCGTGTGGGCGGTATTCTTCACTTCGGATATTATCAGCATACCGTCCATTATCGGATTTATCACGCTCTTCGGGATCGCTACGCGCAATGGGATTTTGCTTGTTTCCAATTACGAATTACGAATTACGAATTACGAATCGAAAAACACGAAAAAATTCTTAATTCCTAATTCTGAATTTCTAATGGACAAAATTATTATGCAGGGTTCGATGGACAGACTCAACCCGATTTTGATGACGGCGCTTACGGCGGCATTGGCGCTTATTCCGCTCGTATTTCAAGGCGAAAAGCCAGGCAACGAAATTCAAAGCCCAATGGCAGTGGTCGTGTTGGGCGGATTGCTTACGTCGACTTTGTTGAATATCTATATTGTGCCGGTTGTTTATGAATTAATTAAAAATAGGATGATTAAACAAGATTCAATATTATTTAAACTATAAATTATGAAACGAGCATTGTTGTTTTTAATGATTACTGGGCTAAGCGCAATGACTGTATGGAGCCAGAAAAAAGAGACCCGTTCAGTGTCGGGTTTCACGGGAATAGACGCTTCCGGCATGTTTGATATCGCCGTTACCAAGGGGAATAAGGAATCGCTTATCATCGAAGCCGACAACGAAGTAATGCCGTATGTACGTAGCGAAGTGCGAAACGGGGTCTTGAACTTATATCTTGAAAATAAGGAAAACAAGATAAGGAATGTCAAGGTATTGAAAGCTTCTATTGTAATGAAGAATTTGGACGAGGTAACGCTTTCGGGCGCTTGCAAACTGACGGCGAACGACTTGTTTACTCCCGATAAATTCAAAGTCGATTGCAGCGGCGCTTCCAATCTGGAAATCAAAATAAATACAGGCCAATTGGATATAGAAGCAAGCGGCGCCAGTCAAATCTGGTTAAAAGCCAACATAACCGGCAATACCCGCTTGGATGTTTCGGGATTATCAAAAATTCACGGCGAATTGAAGGCGGCCAATGTAAAATTCGATTCTAGTGGGGCAAGCTCCATTGAATTGACGGGTTCAGGAGTAGATTTCAATATTGACGCTTCCGGAACAACGAAAATTGAGGCCGAAGATTTTGCGGTAAAAACGGCAACTGTCCAATCATCGGGTATGTGCAAAGTTACAGTGAATGTTAGTAAGGTTTTGAATGTGGACGCTTCGGGTATGTCGTCCGTTAATTACAAAGGGTCTCCTGCTTTAGAAGTCAATAATAGCAAAATGGCTAAAGTCAAAAAGATATGAATATGCGAGATTGATTAATTTAATTGCAAAATAATAGGATTTTATCCAAAAATTTCATACTTTTGCAGCTTTATAACTAACGAAAAAAACATAATGACAGAGTATTGGCAGGAAGAACTGGAAACAATTAATCGAAAAGACCTGGAAAAACTACAATTAACCCGTCTTTGGCAAACCATAGAAAGAGCCGCAAAATCCCCTTTTTATCAGAAAGTATTTGCAGAACGCAATATTTCAGTCGACACGGTACGAACGTTGGAGGATTTGCAAAAATTGCCTTTTACGACCAAAGACGATTTGCGCAAGTCTTATCCTTACGGTATGGCGGCCATTCCCTTGAAAGAGTGCGTTCGTTTGCATTCTTCCAGCGGTACGACCGGAAATCCTACGGTGGTGCTTCATTCTGCGAAAGATTTGAGCGAATGGGCGAATCAAGTGGCGCGTTGCATGTATATGGTCGGCATACGCGATACGGATATTTTTCAGAACACATCGGGCTACGGGATGTTTACCGGAGGTTTAGGGTTTCAATATGGCGCGGAAAGATTGGGTTGCCTAACGATCCCTGCGGCTGCCGGAAATTCGAAAAGGCAAATCAAGTTTATTGTAGACTTTGGAACGACCTGCTTGCATATCATTCCCAGTTATGCCGTTCGTTTAGCGGAAGTAATGTATGCCGAAGGAATCGACCCGCGAAAGGATACAAAATTGCATACCTTTTGCATCGGCGCCGAACCTCATTCGGAAGAACAGCGGCAACGAATTGAACAAATGATTGGAGTAAAGGCTTATAATTGTTTTGGAATGTCGGAAATGAACGGACCGGGAGTAGCTTTTGAATGCAAGGAACAAAACGGCTTGCATATCTGGGAAGATTATACGATTGTAGAAATCATTCATCCCGAAACTTTAGAACCCGTTCCGGAGGGTGAAGTCGGCGAATTGGTATTAACGACCCTCAACCGAGAAGCAATGCCGTTGATTCGCTACCGCACGCGCGATTTGACTTGCATCCTTCCCGGCGAATGCCGTTGCGGTCGCACGCACAAGCGCATTGCTCGTTTCAAAGGGCGCAGCGACGATATGATTATTCTGAAAGGCGTGAATATTTTCCCTATACAAGTGGAAGAAGTATTAATGCAATTCAAAGAATTGGGAAGCGATTACTTAATTACTATGGAAACGATTGACAACAACGATGAAATGTTGATTGAAGTGGAATTGGGCGATTTTTCTACCGACGATTACAGCCGATTGCAAAATTTAACAAAGACAATCACGCGCCATTTGAAAGATGAATTGTTGATCACTCCCCGTTTGAAATTAGTAAGCAAAGGTTCTTTACCCGTTCAGGAAGGGAAAGCGGTCAGAGTGAGAGAATTAAGAATTAAAAATTAGAAATTATGATGGTTAGCCAAATTTCCATTTTTTTGGAAAACAAATACGGAAAATTAAATGAATTATTGTCGCTGTTAAGCAAGGAAAATATACGCATTGTTGCTGCAACAGTGGCGGATACTACTGAATTCGGTATTCTGCGAATGATTGTAAATGATGCTCAAAAAGCGCATCAATTATTAAAAGACCACCATGTGAATGTTAACCTGACGGAAGTGCTGGCCATTGCGGCTCAGCCCTCTGTCGATAGTTTTGCCGACACTTTGGCGCATTTTACAAACGCCGGACTTTGTATCGAATACATGTACTGTTTTTCTTCTAAAGAGAAATCGGTATTGATCCTGCGAACCAACAACCGCGAGAGCGCTTTGGATGTCATTCGAAAGCAAAATTTGAATTACATAACTGAAAATGATTTAATGAATTTATGAATAAAAACGACTTTTTCTTCCTCTTATTTATTTTGGTTCTTTTTTTACCATTTGTCTTTATTCCGGAATTGTACGCCGGGTACAAGCATTTCAATGCAGATCATGCTTATATAATGGCTTTTCTGAAATTCGGCCTATTGGCGACAGCCGGCGAAATGTTGGGATTGCGGATTAAAACCGGAAATTATTCCGTTCCCGGATTCGGAATCCTGCCGCGAGCCGTCGTTTGGGGATTGTTGGGTATATGGATTGCTATTGCCATGAAAGTTTTTGCTACAGGTTCGCCTCTTATTGTGCAATATTTGGGAGTGGACGGCGTGGTAGAAGCCATGAAAGGCGGATTTTCCGTACAAAAACTCTTGGGCGCTTTTGGGATCAGTTTGTTGATGAATACTTCCTTTGCACCGGTATTTATGACGATCCACAAAGTCACGGATACTCATATAATCAACAATGGCGGAAAATTATCCGCACTTATCACGCCGATTCCTTTCGGGAAATTATTAGCTTCTTTGAATTGGAAAGTGCAATGGGATTTCGTCTTCAAGAAGACTATTCCTTTTTTCTGGATTCCGGCGCATACGGTTACTTTCTTGCTTCCCGCAGATATGCAGGTATTGTTTGCGGCCGTGTTGAGCATTGTATTGGGCGTGTTGCTGGCCGTCGCGGCTGTTTTATCCGGCAATCGGTAAAGTGAACAACTCCCTCTATACAACCTCGATTCCTTGCTTGGCGCACCATTCAAGTCCTATCTCTTTTAATTTGAATTTTTGTATTTTGCCGCTCCCGGTCAAGGGAAATTGGTCTACAAAGAAAATATATTTGGGAATTTTGTAGCGGGATATTTTTCCCCTGCAAAATTCCTGTATTTCTTCCGGAGCCAATTTTGCATTCTCTTTCAAAATAATGAAAGCGCCTACTTCTTCTCCGTATTTATTGGAAGGAATTCCAGCTACTTGCACATCCTTAATTTCCGGTATATGATACAAAAACTCTTCTATTTCACGAGGATAAATATTTTCTCCTCCCCGTATGATCATATCTTTAATGCGTCCGGTGATGCGGTAGTAACCGTTTTCATCTTTTATTCCCAGATCGCCGGAATGTAGGAATCCCTCTTTATCAATTACTTCGGCGGTTGCCGCAGGGTTTTTGTAATAACCCTTCATTACATTGTATCCGCGGCAACAAATTTCGCCTTGTTCTCCCACTGGACATTCTTCTCCGGTTTCAGGATGGACTACTTTTACTTCGGTGAACGGATATTCTTTTCCGACAGTAGTGCATCGAACTTCAAACGAATCCTCTATGGTGGTTTGCGTCATCCCCGGCGAGGTTTCGGTCAAACCATAAACGCTGGTAATCGTCATGAACATTTTTTCGTTGACGCTGCGCATCAATTCGACCGGACAAAGCGATCCAGCCATGATGCCCGTTCGCAACGAACTCATATCAAACATATTGAACATGGGATGGTTCAACTCGGCAATGAACATGGTAGGAACGCCGTAAAGCGCGGTACAACGTTCTCGATGCACAGAAGCCAACACGACTAAAGGATCAAACTTTTCGACCATCACCTGGGTCGAACCATGCGTAAGACAGTTCATTGTAGCCAAAACCACTCCAAAACAGTGAAATAACGGTACGCATATACAGAGTTTATCCTCTGACGTAAATTTCATGTTTTCTCCCGTAAGAAATCCATTATTGGCAATGTTATGATGCGAAAGCATGACCCCTTTCGGGAAGCCGGTAGTCCCTGAAGTATATTGCATATTGACAATATCATGGCAATGAACGTTGCTTTTGACTTGGTTCAACCTCTCGTCTTCGATATTTTTTCCCAACAGCAACAATTCGGCCGTGTTATACATTCCGCGAAATTTTTCTTGTCCGATGTATATGACATTTTTCATTTTGGGGAAACGTTCGCTTTTTAGATGTCCGCGTTGCGTTGTTTTGAGTTCAGGAAGCATCGTATAGGTCATCGCCACATAATCGCAGTCCCAAGTGCCGTCAATGATGCAAAGGGTGTGCATATCCGAATTTTCGCACAAATATTCCAACTCATGTTGCTTGTAATTGGTATTCACCGTAACCAATACAGCTCCAATTTTGGCTGTAGCATATAAAAAGGTTAACCAATCGGGAACGTTTGTTGCCCAAATGCCGACCGGCGATCCTTTTTCTATTCCAATGGCCAACAAACCTTTTGCCAAATCGTCCACCCTTTTGTTGAATTGTTTCCACGTAAACCGTAAGTCGCGATCGGAATAAACAATATACTCTTTATCGGGAGTTTTTTCTGCCCAATATTCGATCCAATCTCCTAATGTTCTGTCTGATAGTTGCATAATTAAAGAAAATAATCAATGATCAAGGAATCTTTTTCTCAAAACGGGGCATAAACCACTGCCAAAATTTTAGCGGCTTGATCCTCTTTTGCATGTACCTGATGTTCTACAATTGAATCATAAAAAATGCTATCCCCTTGTTGCAATACATAAACTTCTTTTCCGTAATAGATTTCAATCTCGCCTTCCAGTACGTAAATAAATTCTTCGCCTTCGTGCGCCGACAAGATAAATTTTTTGTCTTCATTCGGTTGAACATCAATAAGGAAAGGTTCAATGTGGCGTCCCGATTTATTTCCGGCAAGAGAGAAATATTCCATGTGCGTACGGTCGCTTACCGAACCGCCGGAAAAGCGGATGCTTTCTTTTTGAGTATCTTTCCGATTAATTGCGGGTCCCAATTCGTCATTATCATCCAGAAAGGTACCCAATCGTACGCCCAATGCCCGGGCAATTTTGATTAACGGGGCCAACGACGGCAAGTTTTCGCTCTCTTCAATAGATTCTATTTGCACGACGTTCAAACCGGAACGTTCGGAAAGTTCATTGACCGAAATATTTTTTGCTTCGCGAATAGATTTGATTTTTTTTCCTACAACTGTGCTGTTTGACATATAAAAATTATTTTGCTGTTTGAATAATTAGGATGAAAATAAAAATTCAGCTACAAAAATAGATTATTTATTGGAAATGCAAACAAAAAAATTAAAATTTAAAACAAAATGAACGGATTTTTTTATAAAAAGTCAATCTGAAATAGTAGACGAAATATTAACCGCCTTTCCTACGTATTTTTTGCCAAAATATCTTATTTTTGTAGGGCAAAATCAGGTTACTATAAATATGAAAACTTTATTAAAATTTTATGCCGGCCTTGCCGCGGGAGTTCTTGTTTGCGGACTTATTTTCCTAATGTTGGGTAACAAAGGCATGCGAATGCTTACATCGCATCAATCGACTGTGGAAAAAGTGGAAGCGCTGGGTAAACTCGAATTGGTGAGGATGAATGTCCGAGATGTAATGGAACATAAATACATGCGCCAATGGTTGCCTAATGCAAGCGCCGTATTGATCATCAGCGGAGAAGCCGTAGGATGCATCGACCTGCAAAAAGTCCAACCGGAAAATGTGGTTGTAAAAAAGAATGCGTTGAAAATAAAATTGCCGGCTCCCGAACTTTGTTATTGCAAAATAGATCATCAGAAATCGAAGGTTTACGAAACCAAATACGACTATTTTATGAGTATAAATCTTGTGGATAATGCTTACAAAGAAGCGGAAAATTATTTATGGAAAACGGCTATCGAGTCGGGAATTCTGGATCAAACCAAGGAGAATGCCGTAGCTCTCCTTCAGCCTTTTTTCAAAGGCTTGGGATTCAAAGACGTGGAGATTTCTTTTTGATAAGACGCAGAGGACGCAAATTGTATTTTTCGCGTCCTCTGCGTTCTAAAAAAATTTCTGAGCAGATTTTCTGGTACGAATATCTATCTTCTCCCACTTTATACTCAAAGTATTTGGATGTCAATTCTTAGGCAGGAGGCGTTCTAAAAAGTATGCTGGTATAAAAATTTGACAATGAGAGAAAAAGAGCTATATTTGTTTTATGAAAATAAGGATAGAACTTTACTGCCTTCATTGCCAAAGTACAA